>Ga0315298_1004956_pt1 | contig 19374 bp, 12 predicted proteins | sample WHS_1_MG_FD_203077 | JGI IMG/M metagenome (GOLD analysis project Ga0315298, IMG submission 203077) | Extremophilic microbial mat communities from Washburn Hot Springs, YNP, Wyoming, USA - WHS_1_MG | ecosystem: Environmental > Aquatic > Thermal springs > Hot (42-90C) | place: USA: Wyoming...
ATAGAGGGACCCCGAGAAGCCTGCAAGAAATGCACTGATCATGAAGACCGTGAGCTTATAGCGCGAGGTGTGAATGCCGATCGATTCGGCTCCGAGCTCGTCCTCGCGCATCGACTGGAGGGTGATGCCAAACTCGGAGCGGGTAAGCTTTCGCATGAGCCAAAGGCTGAGGCCCCCAAAGATCAGAACGAGGTAATAGAAGTTCTTTTCGGAAACGAAGGAGAGGGATAATCCCAGAGGGAGCTTGATGGGGGTGAAAGGAGGAATGCCGTAGAGGCCGAGGGAACCTCTTGTGAGGTCAACCCAATTCATGGCCACGAGCCTCAAGATCTCGCTGAAGCCAATCGTCGTGATGGCGAGATAGGGCCCGCTCAGCCGAAAGGAGGGAACGCCGAGGCAAACGCCAAAGAGGGAGGCGACGATCCCGGCCAGGGGCAACCCAATCCAGGGTGAGATGCCCAGTTTCAGAGCGAAGAGGGCCGAAGTGTATCCTCCGATCCCAAAGAAGGCGGCATGGCCGAGGTTGAGTAAACCGGCATAGCCGGCAAGAAGATTCCAGCTCGTCGAGAGCATGACAAAGATGCCCGAGAGGACCAGAAGGTGCTGAAAGTAGCGGTCCCGAACGATGAAGGGCAGGCTGAGAAGGATGATCGCCCCAATCAAACCGAACAGAAACTTGCGTGATTGACGGTTCATGAAAAACCTTAAGTCCTCTGTTTTCCACCGAAGAGGCCATGGGGGATGATCAGGAGCACCAGAATGATGATGACAAACCCGATGGCGTTCTTATACTGCATGGACAAATAGTTCCCGCCCAGGGTTTCGGCCACCCCGAGGATGAAGCCTCCGAAGATGGCCCCCCGGATATTTCCCATACCGCCGAGGATTGTGATGGCAAAGGCCTTCAACGTGGGCATGGCCCCCATCATCGGAAAGACCGCGAAGATCGTACCGTAGAGAACCCCACCCAACCCTGCCAGGGCCGAACCCACGACGAAGGTCAACGAGTAAATGAAGTTGATATTGATTCCCATCAGAGCGGCTGCCTTGCGGTTCTGAGAGGTCGCACGAATCGCCACGCCTATCTTGGTTCGCGTCAAGAAGAGGTGAAGGAGGAGAATGGTCACGGATGAGAAGGCCAGGCAGAGAATCCGTATGAGGCTCGTCGAAAAAAAGATCAGGTTGATGCTTCGACTTCCAAAGGGATCTGAGATCATCTTGGGGGCGGTGCCAAAGGCCAGACGCGCCCCGTTTTCGAGAAGGATGAAGAGGCCGATCGAGACCATGATGATGTCGATATCGGTCCAACGGGTCAGAAGGGGACGAAAGATGAACCGCTCGACAAAGAGTCCGATGAGGCCTACGCCCACGGCGGCCACGAGGAGAGAGCCTACCCAACCGGTCCATCCCGAAAGGAGGGAGATGAAATAGAGGGCAAAATAGGCTCCCAACATGGAGAAGTCGCCGTGGGCGAAGTTGGAGATGCGCATAACGCCAAAGATCATGGTGAGACCGATGGCGATCAGACAGTAAACGCTTCCAACGATGACGCCGTTAAAGATCTGTTGAAGAAAAAGGGACTCCATCCCTCTCCTTTACCACACGTTCCAAGGACCATGGACCGCGGTTTTTCGGTTTAGAGCTTTCTCTTCTCCCACGGGAGAGGCTCTTGATAGGTGGATCCTGCTCGGTCAGGCGGATAGATAATGAAGAGCTGAGGCTTTCCCGCCACCAACTGAACCTGAACCGGCGAGGGGACTACTGTGTAAACCTGGCCGTTCTTGTCGAATTCGATCTTTCCCTGGGTCAGCTCAATCGAGGTCTTTCTCAGGGCGTCACGGATCGCGTCGCGATCCTTCTGAAGATCGCCCGTCAGCTTTCCAACCCGCTGGATGGCATCCATGATCACCATGATGTTGTCATAGCCCTGGCTCGAGAAGATGCCGGGCCTTGCCTTCTGGTATTTGGCTTCATAACGTTTCACGAAATCGGCGACGATGGGGTTTTTCATGGCCAGAGTCGGTTCGAGGGAAGAGCCCATGGCGTACTGGCAGAGGGGACCCGTCATCTTGAAGTAGGCCTCTGTGAACTGGCCACCCACACCGATCCACTGGGTGACGAAGTTGAGCTCCTTGGCCTGTTTCTGAATGAGGGCGGCCTCGGTCGTTGAGGCGATGTTAAACGTGACCTCCGGTTTCAACTCCTTGAGCTTGCTGATCTGGGTGGTGAAGTCCGTATCGCCGATCTCGAAATAGAGATGGGCCAGTTCCTTAGCACCGATCTTCTTGGCCTGAGCGGACCAGATCTTCTCTCCGTCCCTTCCGTAATCGGTGTTTTCCATCAGGAAGGCCACGGTCTTGGGCTTCTTCACCTTTTCCAACCATTCGTTCATCCCTGCGAGGAATTGGGGAGAGTTGGGGGAGGTGCGAAAGACATAGTCGAAACCCCGGTTGGTGATGGTGGGGCTGATGGCAATGGCCACGACGATGGGTGTTTTCTCGTTCTGGCAGACTTCGGAGGTCGCGATGTTGACCGAACTTGCATACCCGCCGCCCACGACCAGAACCTTGTCCCGGGTGATCAGTTTCTTGACAGCGGCGACCCCCTTGTCGGGTTTGGCCTCCGTGTCGCCAAAAATGAGCTCCACCTTTCTTCCCAGAATGCCTCCCTTCGCGTTCACCTCGTCGACGGCGAGCAGCATGCCCTTTTTCATCTCTTCCGCATTAAAGGCCAGGGAGCCCGTGAAGGGTCCGAGGATCCCGATCGTGATCGTTTGCTGTTGAGCCCTGACCGTCCCTCCTGGGAGGGTGATGAGGGCGCCTAAAACCATGAAAAAAACCATGCTTGCCAAAAGTCTCTTTCTCATCCTTCGTCCTCCTTTCTCGATCGAACGTGTTTTTGGGGGCCTCGCCATCCAATCTTTCGATCGTTGAGACCGACCGGTAGCGGCAACCCGTAGGGGCTCCGCTCATTCATGTTAGGGTAACCTTCAGGGTACGAAAAGAGCCAGCACCGCTTTTTCGGTGTGCATGCGGTTTTCAGCCTGGTCGAAAACAGCAGAATGGGACCCTTCGATGATCTCGTCCGTCATCTCTTCCCCTCTATAGCCGGGGAGACAATGCATGAAGATGAAATCGGGTTTGGCCGCCTCACAGACCGTATCGTTGATCTGATAGGGGCTGAAGTCGCGGACCCGTTTCTCCTTCTCCTTCTCGGCAGCTCCCATGCTGTGCCAGGTGTTGGCATAGACCACGTCGGCGTCCTTCAGTGCCTCTTTCAGGTCGTGGGTCACGACCATTTTCGTCCCGCTCTTAGCGGCCGCCTCGGTTGCAAATCGTAGGACTTTGGGATTTGGCGGATAACCGGGAGGAAGAGCGACGAATGTATCGATCCCCATGAGACCGCCCGCAATCATCAGGGAGTGGCATACGTTCCAAGGGTCTCCAGCGTAGGCCAGCTTGAGTCCTTTGAGACAGCCTTTCTTCTCTCGGATGGTGAGCAGGTCGGCGAGCCCCTGACAGGGATGGGTCAGGTCGGAAAGGGCGTTGATCACCGGGTTCTTCATGTAACGGGCAAACTCCTCGAGCCGATCCTGACCAAACGTTCTCATCACCAAGGCATCACAATACCGATCGATCACCCTTGCCGTGTCTTTGATGGGTTCGCCCCGGGAGAGCTGCATCTCATCGGGCCGCATATAGAAACTCTGGGCCCCCAGGTGAGCGATCGCAGCCTGAAAGGATGTCCTGGTCCGGGTCGATGGCTTTTCAAAGACGACGGCGACCGTCTTGCCCTTGAGATATTCATGGGGTTCTCGCCTGGCCCACTTTGCCTTGAGCTCGTAGGAGACATTGAGGATATCGTTGATCTCCTCTCGGGTGAAATCCATCAAGGTCAAAAAATCTTTGCCTCTGAACTTGTCTCTCATGGTTTCCTCCTCTGCAGAGATACTTTCCACATCCTACAGCGCAGACCTTATGAACCTTGCGCAGGGGGACGATGCAATCTAATAGCATATAAAAAAAATTTGTCAACCCCTTGAACGTATCCATGGATCCATTTCTCCTTCAAGGGGAAATGGGATTGACGAATTTCTCCGATCGCACTGTCCCGGAGGTGTTGGATTACCAGGGAGCGGGATGTTATAAAAGGTTATCCCTGAAATGCTTCAGAGAGGAGGAGCGAAAATGAGGAAAGAACTTCTGATTTTTGCGATCCTTCTAACCATTGCCATTCCAGGTCAGAGAGGAGCGAGGGGGGCTGGCGGAGATACCTTGATCAATCACACATGGTCGGATCCTCCTCTTCACTCCACACAGTACAATTTCTCTGTTGCCGTGAGGCCATCGGACGGCCGTCTTTGCGCAGGATGGTACGATTCGGCCCATTATGATGAGACGGCAAAGAGCTATAACAGCTTCGGCTATTCCGATGACGGGGGGCTCACGTGGCACGACCAAGGGCCTCTGCCCCCTCCCCCTTCGGGCGAGAACTGGGGGGCTCCGGCCGTAAAAGTGAATGGAGAGGGAAACTTTTTCTACTCCGTTCTTCTCAGCGACGCTTCAGGGAACTTCGGTGTCGGGGTTGCCAAGTCGATAGATGGATGCAACAGTTTCTCATCGCCCGTGATCGTCCATGCGGGCACCCTTGATGACAAACCTCTCCTGGCGATCGACACGAACCCTTCGAGTCCCTTCTTCAACACCCTTTACGTCACGTGGATCGACTTTGCCTCAAGCGGTCACCCCTTTCTATCGCGCTCTACGGATCACGGAGCCACTTGGTCGTCTCCGGTGAATCTCTGCCCTTCGTGTCCCTCCGATGGCCAGCAGGGCCCTTTTCCTTTTGTGGCCCCCAATGGGGACGTCTTTGTCGTTTGGTTGAGTTTCGAATGGAGCGGAGATTACATGCCGAGCCTCGACATCGTACGGTCCACAGACGGTGGGGTTTCCTTTGGTTCGCCCATACGGGTGACCGAGTTCTTCGCTTCGAATGATCCAAGTGCTTCGACAAACTGCAGGGCCTTGGCACTCAACGGCGACATTCGCTACCTCGATCTTCCAAGCATGACCATTGGTCCAGATGGGACGATCCACATCGTCTTCAGCGCTGATCCCGATGAACTTGGCAAAGGGGATGCTGCCGATATTTTTTATACGTTTTCGACCAACAGCGGAGCGACCTGGAGCACACCGGTGCGACTCAACGATGACGCCACTCTACGGGACCAATTCTTCCCAACGATCGTTTCCAACCCCAACGGCGTCCTCACCGTATACTGGTACGATCGGCGAAACGATTCAGATAATCTCAAATTTGAGATCTATCGGACATCTTCCTACGATGGAGGCCTCACGTGGTCGCCTAATATTCGAGTAAGCGATACGGTTTCGCCCCTTCCTCCCCTCAAACCCAATTTCGATCCAGATGTTCCTAATTGCTACATGGGTGAATATAATTTGGCCGATGCGGACTCGGGGAGGGTTTACCTGGTGTGGAGTGACAATCGGCGTTGGCGGGATGGCCATCGCGACCCGGATGGCTGGTTTAAGGCGGAACCCTTGCCTGACGGAAGTGAAGCGCCCTCCCTTCTTCCGGCCTCCTCGTACGTGGATAGCTGTCCTTCATCGACAGAGTTGATCTCCCTGACCCTCGTCAACAATACCGGCTTCAGCGATACCTTTCTGCTCAGCGCATCGGTTTCCGGGCCCGTAGAGGTTGTCTCGATGCCGTCCTCCGTTGTGGTTGGGTTCGGAGAATATGTAGCGATCGAGGTCGTCGTGAAAATCCTTCCGGGCACTCTGCCTGGGACCTCTTTCTCGGTGACGATCACGGCCACGGCCCAGAGCGATCCTGCCTTTACCGATAGCGCGCGGATCGACGGCCTTTCAAGCGGTTCTTGGAAAAGGCGCAAGGATATGGGTACGGGAGCAGTGGACCACGTCGTTCTCGAGTACGACGGCCTTCTTTACGTCGTCGGGGGTCATGGAAGCGGAGGAAGCGTCCAAATCTACGACCCTCTGACGAACACCTGGTCGAGCGGGGCCACGGAGCCTACGCCCGCGATCGAATACCCTTCGGATGGATGTTTGGGTCTCGACGAGAACGGCGATCCCGTGATCGTTCTCTTTCCCGATGGGACAGGGACGGTTTCGGGCGTGATTCACCGATACCATATCCTCGGAGACTATTGGGATACCCCTTCGTTACCGTCCGAACTTCCATCGGATGGAATCTGGGGCCACGACATTGCAGTCGACCGCGCGAGCAATATCTGCTATATCACAGGAGGCGCAACCAGACCTGGCGGCGGCAATCTGAAAAGCCTTTATGCCTACTACCCGGATTCGAATACGGCAGCTTACCTGGGTGAATTCGACCACATCCCGTCAGGGTTTGCCCACCATGCTTCATGGTATGTGCCTTGGCTTGGTTTGAATGGAAGCGTTTGTGTGGGGGGCGGTATCGACGCTTCGGGCGTCGCCTATGGCGATACCCAGTGCTACGATCTCGCCACGGGCGTCTTTAACACGCCCAATTCCGATCTGGGGACTTTACCTCTTTCACTCTGGGGCATGGCGGATGCCGAGAAGTATCACGGCACAGACCACGAGCTCTGGATCGTAGGTGGGGTCGAGGACGATTTTTCGACCCTCCATCCACTGTCCTATTTTTACAGCAAGCGGGATCGGACGTGGTATGAAGGCCCCCTGTTGCAGAGGACGGTCTTTCGATTTGAGGCCGACGCAGTGGGAGAGGATCTCTATGCTGTGGGTGGGACGGACGGAACGATTGCAATGGACACAGGGGTGACGACCGATCAAACCTATAACCAACGATACGTGGCTTGCCCTGTGACCTACAGTATTGCAGCGACCTACGGAGAACACGGGACCGTCTCTCCTTCGGGTTCTGTAGGAGTCCTGGAAGGAGAAGGGGTGACTTTTACGATGATTCCGGAGGATCATTATCACGTGGCCGACGTGGTGGTCGATGGATCATCGGTTGGACCGGTTCCTTTCTATACCTTCACTAATGTGTCTTCAAACCATACACTTCACGTTACGTTTGCCATCGATACTTATGTCATCACAGCCTGGGCCGGCCCGAACGGAAGCCTCACCCCTTCGGGGGCGCTGGAAGTGAACTATGGCGCAGAGGTCGAGTTCGTCATCACACCCGAGGCGAATTATCATGTGGCCGATGTCGTGGTGGATGGGGTTTCAGTGGGAGCGGTCACTTCTTACGTTTTTTCAAATATCGCTGCCGATCACACGATCTTCGCGCTCTTCGCTTTGAACAGCCATACGATCAGCGCATCGGCCGGGCCGAATGGAAGCATCGTCCCTTCGGGCTTGGTGTCCGTGCTCCATGGGGGAGATCAAGTCTTTGCCATCACACCCGATGATGGTTATCATGTTGCAGATGTGCAGGTCGACGGGTCCTCTGTGGGAGCTGTAACTTCCTACTCATTTACAAACGTCACCGAGGCTCATACGATTTCAGCCACTTTTGCCATCAACACCTATGCCATCAACGCGGTGTCGGATGGCAACGGAACGATCTCACCCTCGGGCATGGTCACCGTAACCCACGGGAGCCATCAGGCTTTTACCATCACCCCCAATCCGGGATATTCCATTGCCGATGTGCTGGTTGACGGGGTTTCGATGGGGCCCGTTTCGTCTTACACCTTTTTCAACGTCACAGCCCCTCACTCCATCCGGGCTACGTTTGTGGTTTCCAGATATGCAATCACAACCTCGACGGGACCGAACGGAAGCATTTCGCCCTCCGGGACCATCTTTGTGAAACATGGGGACACACAGGTCTTTGTGATTCTGCCCAATCCCAACTATCGCGTGGCAGACGTGGTCGTTGATGGAGTTTCGGTGGGCGCGGTCAGTTCCTACACCTTCAGCAACGTGACGGCTCCCCATACGATCTATGCCTCCTTCGCTCTTAAGACGTATACGATCGCCGCCACGGCAGGCTCCAATGGGAGCATCACCCCCTCGGGCGCGGTGACGGTGACCCATGGTGAAAACCAGACATTTGCCGTCGTCCCGAATCCCAATTACCACGTGGCGGATGTGATCGTCGATGGAAGCTCCGTGGGGTCGGTAACGACCTACACCTTCAGCAACGTCCAATCTTCCCATACAATCCATGCCCTCTTTGAAATCAACCGCTATGCCATCACCGCCTCCGCGGGAGCGAACGGCACGATCTCGCCTTCGGGAACCGTTTGGGTCGATCACGGAGGAGGCCAAACCTTTTCGATCATTCCTAACGCTAACTACAGGGTATCAAACGTCCTGGTAGACGGTTTTTCCGTGGGCCCGGTGACCTCTTACCGCTTCGAAAACGTAACGGCTCCTCATACGATCCAGGCGTCTTTTGCCCTCAATTCGTATTCGATCACCGCAAGTGCCGGACCCAACGGGTCTATTTCCCCGTCGGGAACGGTAACGGTCGATCACGGCACCAGTGCGGTCTTCACCTTTACTCCAGCGGCCAATTACCACGTGGCGGACGTCATCGTGGATGGGGTTTCCCAGGGTCCCTCGGGTTCTTATGTCTTCAGCAATGTCACGGCTCCTCACACGATCTATGTCACCTTCGCTCTCAACACGTATGTTCTTTCTGCGTCCGCCGGAAGCAATGGGTCCATCTCACCTTCCGGTCTTGTGACGGTCAATCACGGCGCAAGTCAGATCTTTGCCATCACGCCGAACGCGAACTATCACATTGCGGATGTGGAAGTAGATGGCGTATCCGTGGGGCCTGTGAGTTCCTACACGTTTACAAACGTGACGTCCGATCATACGATTTACGCCACCTTCGCCCTCGACACCTACACGATCTGGGCGAGCGCAGGAGCCAATGGAACGATCTCTCCCTCGGGCGCCATCACCCTCCAGAGGGGTTCGAATCAAACCTTCACCTTTACCCCCGCCCAAAACTACAGCGTCGAAAACGTGTGGGTGGACGGTGTATCCGTGGGCGCGCTCTCCATGTATACCTTCAGCAACGTCACCCGGGACCATACGATCCATGTAAGTTTCAAGCTGAACACGTACACGATTACCGCCACAGCCGGAGGAAACGGGTTTATCTTTCCTTCCGGATCGGTTTCGGTTGAACACGGAGGCACGAAAACCTTTTCTGTCACACCGAGCCCGAATTATCACATCGCGGATGTTCGGGTGGACGGAGCCTCTGTGGGCGCGGTGAGCTCCTACTCCTTTGTGAACGTGACAACGGATCATACCATTCATGCCACGTTCGCGATCGATACGTTTACAATCACCGCCACAGCAGGGTCGAACGGGACCATCTCCCCTTCGGGCAGCCAGACCGTTAACTATGGGGATACCCAAACCTATACGATTACCCCGTCCTATGGATACCGTGTGCTCGACGTCGTTGTGGATGGGGTGTCAGTGGGTCCCGTCAATTATTATAGCTTTATCAGCGTCGCGGCGAACCATACGATCTATGCCACGTTTACCCTGAGAACCTACACCATCACTGCCACGGCGGATCCGGAGGGGGGGATTTTCCCTTCCGGAGCAATCACCGTCACCCATGGTGCGAGCTATACATTTACGGCTGTTCCTGATCCAGGCTATCATATCGGCAGAATCATGGTTGACGGCATCTCTGTGGGTGAGGGCCCATCCTATACGTTCACCAATATTGCGGCCAGTCATACAATCCACGCCACCTTTGTGATCAACACCTACACGATCACAGCAGCCGCTGGACCCCATGGGACGATCTCGCCGTCGGGTTCCATTTCCGTCGATCATGGAGGGCAAAGAACCTTCCTGATCACTCCCGACACAGGATATCGGATTGCCGATGTTCAAGTCGATGGGCGATCGGTCGGGGCCCTCCCTTCGTATACCTTTGAGAATGTTTCGGCCAACCATACGATCTCGGCTTTCTTCACCATCCAAACATTTACTATCACCGCTACGGCGGGGGAACACGGACGAATCTTTCCTTCGGGCGCGGTGACGGCCAATTACGGAAGCAACTGGACCTTCAGCTTTACACCGGATCCGGGTTATGCGGTCCTCGATGTCTGGGTTGATGGCCTTTCCTTTGGCACTGGGACCTCCTATACCTTCAATGACGTGAGGGACAGCCATTGGATCCACGTTGTCTTTGGTGCTCCTGAAATCACGGTCTTTCCAACGTCGGTCGATTTCGGAAACCTTCCCGCCGGAAGCGGTGCCGAACGGTCGATCACAATTTTGAACAACGGCCTGACGGCGCTCGTTCTGGGCGATTTGACGAATCCTTCGCCTCCCTTTAGCCGAAGAGGAGGGAGCTGCGGCACCGGGACCGTTCTCTTGCCCGGAGAAAGCTGTTCGGTTTTGGTCGGTTTTGCTCCCTCCTTACCAGGCCCGTTCAACTCTTCCCTCACCGTTTCGTCGAACGACCTTGACGAGCCCACTGTCTCTGTCCCCCTTGTGGGAAGCTCTGGGCCAGACCTGTTAGGGCAATGGACGATCCCTGTCAGCCAGGTTTGCGCGTCGACCTGTAAGATCACAGGAACCCTCACGGTGCAAAACGTCGGTACGGCTCCAACGACGGTTGCCTCCTACGTGAAGTTCTACCTTTCGGATGACGGCGAGACCTATTCGGAGGCCTCTTATCTAAAACAGATGTCTGCGGGCAAGCTCCTCGTGGGGAAGAGCAAGGCTCTCAAGTTCAGCTACACCTTCAAGGCCGGGATCAATGCGACGGGGAAATACCTCATTGCCGTCCTTGATAGCTATAATAGCGTGGCCGAAGCGGATGAGACGAATAACAAAGTCGTCAGCGGACCGATCGGGAGCACGCCCCCTCTTTCTCGTCGTTTGATTTTCGAAGAAGAAGAGATATAATAAAGGACGAAATGTCCTGACAAGGAACAGGAGGTGCCATATGGATAAAGGGCTTAGAGCAGGGATTTTGATCGTGATGTTGATGGGGGCGGTCCTGCAGGGTTGTGCCGCGGTGGTAGTGGGTGGGGCTGCGGCAGGCGCGGGTGTGGCTACGGTCTACTACATCAAAGGAGAGCTCCAGTCCACTTACCCTGCGTCTCTGGAGGCGACCTGGGATGCCACTTTGCGGGCTTTGAAGGAGCTCGGGATCAGGGTCTATAGCAGCAAGAGGGATGCGACGGCTGGATTTATCGAAGCCTCGAAGGTGGATTTGACCAAGGTGAAGATCCAACTCGAACCGGCAGGACCCGGAACGACGACCGTGAAAATCCGTGTCGGAACCTTTGGCGACGAAGAGGCTTCCATGGCAATCCATCGCGAGATCTCCCGAAAGCTCGGTGTGAAGTAAGGCCTGAGGTGAAAAGGAACAGATGAAGAAAAGAGTTGAAGAAATCGTGTTCATTCTTGTTGTGGCTCTCTTTGTGACGGGAATGAACGGGTGTGTGCAGGATGGACGAACGGGGAGGTTTTCAGCGGCCCTTCGTGGAATCGAGATTGCCGAGCTTCTCCGGGAGTTTCAGGAGAAGGATTTGGGAGAGTTCTACGAAAAGCTTTCCGAGACTCATAAGATCGACTTGGTAAAGGAAAGCTTGAGAGACCGCTACGTTGCGGGCGTCTCCTATCCTTTTGAGTTCGTCTATTACCATCGGTATTGCCTCATCAGGAAGGATGGCTCTCTGGTGGAGTACGTAGACTACGCGGCCCGAGCGAACACACCCGAGGCCGTCAAAACCCTGGGAGAGCAGCACTTTCTCTTTCAGGCAGGAAGAGAAAGGGTCGAAATCCTGAAGGCCTCTGTTTACTCGGGGGATGGCCAAGAGCGGGAGACGGAGACCGGTTCCGTGATCGAGAAAGAACCTTTCACGGGGCTCGTTTACTCGGATTTCAGGATTAAGAGCCTCTCCCTCAAAGGGCTGAGCGTGGGCTCTGTCCTTCGAATTGTGGTCAAAGTGAGCGATCGAAGGGACGGAAAGAAAAGGCCTTTCTTCAGAGAGGTTGACCTCGATCATTATGTGCCGGTCAAAGAGAAGCTTCACCTCTTCCGTTTCGAGGCGGGGACAGATTATAGGAAGCGGGAAAGAATCCGTGCTGAAACAGCGCCCTTCGTCGTTTCGAGGTCCCTCGTTTCCACCCAGGGGGATTCCGTCCACCTCTACCTCCGGATGGGTGGGAAGACCGAGATCCCTGAACCCGTAAGCATTCCCGTTCAGGAGTATGACAGCCGTGTGTACTTTTTCACTCCCACGAGCTGGGATGAGGCGGCAAGACAGTATTTCACCCTTTCCAACCCGAAGGTCAGCGTGACCGAGGAGATCGCCAAAAAGGCTCGACTTCTTTCCGAACCCTTCTCGGAGAGGCGAGAGAAGATTCGAGCCCTCTATAACTACGTCAAGGGCCTTCGTTATGTTGCGATCCTTTTGAATCGACACGAGATCGTTCCTCACGATGCGGGCTTGACCTTCCGCAATGGCTATGGTGACTGCAAAGACAAGTCGGTCCTTCTCATGGCGATGCTCAAGGCGATCGGCATCGATTCATCGATTGCCTTGGTCAACACCGCTCACCTCATCGATCAAGAGGTCTGCTCTTTGGCTGTTTTCAACCATGCGATCGTGGTCGTCCCGGAGAAAGACGGGGGTTACTTGTTTCTCGATGCAACGGGCTCCTATACCCCTTTTGGTTTGTTGCCTCGGGCGATTCAGCACCGCCATGCCCTTGTGGTGGGAGAGAAGGGAGGCCAACTCCTTATCATTCCTTCCGATTCGCCTGAACAGAATCGCGTGGAGGAAACCATCGAGGTCGTTTTTCATGACCTTCGGGAAGCGACCGTGAACTCTCGAAGTCGCACGCTCAGCTCGAACGAAATCTACCACCAGATCGCAGAGTTTCCCCAAAACGTCCTGAGGCAGTTTTTGGAGCAGTTGCTTTCAACCAAGCACAAAGAGGTTCAAATCCTCCATCTCCACTGCGCCCCTGCAGACGATCAGGGCGTCCTGGTGATCGATACCAAAGTCCGAATCAAGGATTTCACCAAGCGGATGGGAAGTGCTTACGCTTTTAACCCGTTGGTCGAGGCGGACGCGTTAAGACCTCGGGATGTGGTTGCCCTGACCGAGCGAAAGACCGAGATCGAATTGGACGGGCCTCAACGACTGGTCGCCGAGATCACCATTCATCTTCCAGAATCTGCCGTTTTGGATGCCGTTCCGGAGAACCGATCGATTCGGAACGAAAAATTCGGCGAATATACCTACACGATCACTCGAGACGGAAATACCCTTCGCCTTCGTCGCGATGTACGGCTCACGGTAAAACGGGTTCCTGTGGCAGATTACCCGGCCTTTCGAGACTTTTACCAGGCTTGCCTTCGGCAGGACGAAGAGATGGTTCTCCTGAAGTCGAAATCGCCCACCGAAGCGAGACTCTTGAGATGAGAAGACCTTCGGGCTTCCGGCCTCTTCTTGCTCTTCCTCCAGGGACCCGAGGCTCGGGGCTTTTCGAAGCCTACCGCTCTTTGAGAAGGGTCTCCAAGGGATCGATAAGAGTTTTCAAGCCGAAGGATCAGTACCCTCCTAAGAGGATTTCTTTTTCCTGGTAGGCCTGATGAGCCCGAGACGCCCGCTTTGGCGGTTTTGGCTCGGGTTTTGCGGCCGGGGGTATCCCCTTTCCTTTCTCCTTGATCTTGGTTCGGCGATACTGGGAGAAGGCGTCCCGTTTGGCCACATAGGGGTCAAGAGAGGCCTTGATCAGAGCTTCGTATTCCCCCAGTATCAAGGAGTGGTCGTTGATCTCCTCGAAGGAGCGAATTCCGAGGTTAACAGGGATGGAGGTAATCAGATAGGTTCGAGGGTCGAGGGCGAGGTCTCCCACATATCCAACGGAGTCACGAAGGGAGGAGGCTCCAAGAAAAGGCCATTCCACGTAGAGGATCGGCCCGATACCCCAGGTGCCCAGGGTTTGCCCAAAGTCTTCGTCCTCCTTTTCGACCTGGAGCTCCTTCTTCGCTGGGTCGAGAAACCCAGCAAGCCCGAGGGTTGAGTTGAGGAGAAGGCGAAACGTCTCGTTTCCGGCTCCTTTCAGGTTTCCCTGGAGGAGGCAATTCACGAACCGAATGGGGGTCGTGAGGTTCGAAAAGAAATTGCTAACCCCCACACGGACGGGCTCGGGAAAGACCGCCTTGTAACCCGACGCGGCAGGTTTGAGGATCCAGAAGTAGAGCCGATCGTTGAATCGAAAAAAGAGCCGGTTCACAGGCTCCAGAGGGTCAGGGATCGATTCGGGAGGCTCTTCCACCTCGGATTCGCCCGATTCAAAGGAATCCCCTCGTTTTAACCCATCGTTCGATCTCGCAACCCGTGAAAGGTCCGAAAGGTTGCCTTTCCCCGAAGAAGACTCCCGAGGAGCTGCCATGAGGACAGAGGGCGTCACGGTGAAGAGGATCCCGATCAGTAAGAGGATGAAAAGGTGTGATTTCATGATCGCCTCTCCTTCTTATCGTCGTACGTCTTCTTCTCCTTTAACCTCTTCACGAGGTCTTCGTAACCCGATTTGACAATGATACTATTGAACTGGGTTCTGTAGTTGTTCACAAGGCTTACGCCCTCGATGGAGATGTCGTAGACCAGCCATTGGGACTCCTTCAATTGGAGGCGGTACTCGAGGGGAATTTCCTTGTTCCTCGAGGTGATGATCTTGACGAAAGCCCGGGCCTTGTCTCCATCGATCGTCTCGCCTGCGTAAACAATCTTCTCGCCTGAGTAGCCTTCGATCTTGTCCATGTAGGTCCGTGCGAGAAGGTCTTCGAAGAGGCCCACGAACTCCTTTCTTTCCTCCACGGTTCTTTTGGCCCAGTGAATCCCCAGGGCTCGCTGGGCCATCCCCTCCCAGTCGAAACGTTCGTCAATGGCCTTTCTGATCAGACGCCTTCGCTCTTCCGCCTTGGAGGGTCCTTTGTACAAAGGATTGGTCAGGATGGAAAGAATTTGATCAGTCGTTTTCTTGATCTGGTCCTTCGGGCTCTCTGAAAAGGCCGGAGCCGCAATCGCCACCGCGATGAGAAACGCAAAGATCGGTCTCCCGACGCTCATGGGTATCACCTCGTCGATTCAGCATGATTTCATATCTTCCCGAAGACGAACTTCGAGATGAGCTCTTCGAGATCGACCGGAGGCTGCGTTTCACGGATCTGTCCGCCGGGGTTGAGGAATTTTTCCGAGCCTCCGGGTGTGATCTCGATATACTTTTCGCCAATTAACCCTTTTGTCTTGATCGAAGCGATCGCATCTTCCTGAATTTTCAGGTCTTCAGGAAGGCTCATGGAAACCCTTGCCTGGTAGTTTTCGAGGCGGATCGATTTTACCCGGCCCACCTCGACCCCTGCAATCACAATGGGTGAGCCGATTTTCAACCCACCGACGCTCGGGAAAAGGGCCTGAAGTTCGTAGCCTCTACCTCCTACCACCTCCATCTTGCCGAGCTTGATGGAGAGATAACCGAGACAAACGAGCCCGGCCAGAACGAAAACCCCCACTGCCAATTCGACATCGAATCGTTTCATCTCCTCCTCCGGTCACGAAGCTTCTCTTAGGCTTCGCTCCGGGCTCTTGGAGGCTGCCCGGTTGACATGCAAAAATTACACCAAGTCCGGCTCATCTTGAACGGCCTACTGGAGCGTCCAGTCGATCCTGCCCCGGATGAACCGCTGGACGATGGGATCCTCCGACTTTACGATCTCTTCCGGAGTGCCCACTGCCACGATCACCCCGTCGTGGAGCATGGCAGCTTTATGGACGATCTGAAAGACCCTTGCCAGTTCGTGGCTTACGATGATCCCTGTGAAACCCAGTTCCTGATGGATGGATCGGATGAGATCGAGGATCGTTTGGGCGATCACAGGATCGAGGCCGGTCGTGGGTTCATCAAAGAGCATGATCTCGGGTGGGATGACCAGGGAACGGGCGAGAGCGGTCCGCTTGATCATCCCTCCGCTGATCTCAGCCGGGTACTTGTCCTTCGCCTCGGTCAGGCCCACCTGCTCCAGGACGGTGAGGACCCGCTCGGTGATCTGTTTCTCGCTCCAGTTCGTCTTCTCCCTGAGAGGAAACGCAACGTTTTGGAAGACCGTCATGGAGGAGAACAAGGCCCCGCCCTGGAAGAGGAAACCGATCCGGCTTCTCATGGCCTGGAGTTCGCGTCCCTTCATGTGGCAGATATCTCGACCCTCGATGAAGACATGGCCTCGGTCGGGTTTCATGAGCCCCACGACGTGCTTCAGGATCACGCTCTTTCCGTGGCCACTTCCGCCCATCAAGGCGAGGATCTCTCCCTTGGCGATTTGGAAAGAGACGCCTTTGAGGACGGCGAACCCGTTAAAGGCTTTGTGGAGGTCTTCAACTCGGATCATGCTCTGCCTCAGAACAGAAAGGATGTCAAAATATAGTCGAGAAACAGGATCAGGACCGACGTCAAAACCACACCTTGGGTCGTAGCCTTGCTCACCCCCTCGGGGCCGAACCCCGAATAGAACCCCTTGTAGCTTGCAATCCATGTGATCAGAACACCGAAGGTGAGGGATTTGTAGATACCCCCCAGGACGTCCTCCAAATCGATGTAGTTCGCCATCTCGCCGAAGTAGGTTCCCTCACCCACGCCAAGGAGCTTTCCTCCCACGAGATAGCCACCGAAGATCCCCACTACGTCAAAAATGGCTGTCAATAAGGGCAAAGCGATGATGCCTGCAAGGAGTTTGGGGACGACCAAGTAGCGAAAGGGGCTTAGGCCCATCAGCTCGATGGCGTCGATCTGCTCGCTGATGCGCATGATGCCGATCTCCGCCGTGATAGCGGAGCCGGCCCGTCCGGTGACCATGAGGGCAGAAAGAACAGGGCCAAGCTCCCGGATCAAGGAAAGGGCAACCATGGGTCCAAGGAGGGCTGCTGAGCCGAAGCGGTTGAGCGTATAGTATCCCTGCAAGCCCAGAACCATGCCTGCGAAGGCTCCGGTGAGAAAGATAACGAGGGTGGATTGGAAACCGATGAACTGGATCTGCCTGAGGATCCAAGACCCCTTCAATGGAGGGGTGATCATACAGAAAAGGGCCTTTAAGAGAAAAAGGCCTATGCGCCCCATGCTCCGAAGGCTCTCAAGGGAGAAGGCACCTAACTTCCGTAAAAATTCCATGATGGTATTATTATGGCCAAGGCTCATCGGAATGTCAAAAGGAAAATATCCAACCCTACGACGGGTCGGTTCAGCGCGAGCAGACGGTGCGTTTTCTGAGACATGCCCCTCTTATGGAAACGACACGAAGAGGTTGAATGTTCGAGACCGTTTTCTTAAGATTGATTCTAATCGGACGAAGAAGGAGGGGAGGGATCCAATGGATGGTCGTTCAAAAGAGATCCTGATTCAGTCGTGGCCCCATCGGTGCCCTTATTGTGACGAGGTCATCTCCTACGATGCCTATTCCTTGGACGAAGGAGAGAATAGGATCGTCTGCCCTTCGTGTGAGAAGGCTTTCATCAAGATCGTTTCAGACACTGCTGGGGAGGAGGAAGGATAAGTGTCAACTCCCTTGTCCTCTTCATACAGAGACCCCCTTCAAACACCGATTCAATATGTGAAGGGCGTCGGGCCCAGACTTTCTTCATTGCTCGAAAGAAAGGGGATTCGGACCGTGGAGGAGGCGCTCTATTTTCTTCCCCGGACCTATGAGGACCGACGACACCTGAAAAAGGTCTCCGAGCTGAGACCGGGCGAACGTCAAAGCGGCCTGGGCGAGGTTCGAAGCTGCGGTCTCGTCTATTACTCGAATTCAAAGAGAAGGATCTTCGAGGTGGTCGTTGGAGACGAGACCGGTGAGGTTCGTCTCAAATGGTTTCGCGGAAACGAACGGTCTCTCTTTTACCGGTTCAGGAAGGGAACAAAGCTTCTCTTTACCGGCGAGACCCGTTGGTTCAATCACCAGAAGGTGATGATCCATCCCGATGTGGAGGTGATCGGGGAGGAGGGCGAGAAGGATTTTCTCCATTTCAAGCGGATCGTTCCCATCTATTCGGAGACCGAAGGGCTTCCCCAGCGGACCCTCCGACGGATCCTGAGAAACGTCCTCGATCGATATGCTTCCTACCTTTCAAGCCCTATACCGGCGGACATTCTGAGGCGGCAAAAGCTCATCGATTTTCGTGAGGCCTTTGAACGGGTCCACTTCCCTCCAGACGAGGAGCCGATGGAGGCCCTTCTCCAACACCGATCCGAAGGGCATCGGAGGATCGTCTTCGATGAGCTCTTTTTCCTGCAGCTCGGCCTTGCTCTGAAGAAGAAGGATAGGGAACTTGAAACCGGCATCTCGTTCAAAGGGAATGGAAACCTCACCGAGAGGTTTTTGTCTCACCTTCCTTTTCGGTTGACTCGGGCCCAGGAGAGGGTCTTCCAGGAGATCAGAGAGGATATGGAGAGACCCACTCCCATGAACCGTCTCATCCAAGGGGATGTGGGGAGTGGGAAGACGATAGTAGCCTTCATGGCCTGTCTTGTTGCCCTGGAATGCGGGTATCAGGCCTCGGTGATGGCGCCCACGGAGGTCTTGGCCGAACAGCACTGGCGTACCCTTCGTCCCTGGGCCGAGCTTCTCGGGATGCGGATCGAGCTCCTCACGGGCAGCATCAAAGGCATGGAGAAGGAAAGTCTTTACGAATCGGTCCGACGTGGCGCCATCGATCTCCTGATCGGGACCCACGCCTTAATTCAGGAAGCGGTCGAATTCCATCGTTTAGGCCTTGCGGTGATCGATGAGCAGCATAAGTTCGGTGTCCTTCAAAGAGCGATGCTGAGAAAGAAGGGCGTAAACCCCGACATTCTCGTCATGACAGCCACGCCTATTCCACGGACTCTTGCGATGACGGTCTACGGAGATCTTGACCTATCGATCTTGGATGAGATGCCGCCGGGCCGTAAGCCTGTCGAGACCCGATACTACCCGGATTCTTCGAGGCCCCGTGTATACGAGATCGTTCGTGAAGAGATCCGAAAGGGTCGGCAAGCCTTCTTCGTTTGTCCCATTGTAGAGGAGTCGGAGAAGCTCGATCTCAAAGACGCCACCAAGATGGCCGAGCATCTGCAAAGGGAAGCTTTTCCTGAGGTTCGGGTCGGTCTTCTCCACGGCCGAATGGGAAGCGAGGAGAAAGAGTCGGTGATGAAGGCCTTCCAAGAGGGGCAGATCCAAATTCTCGTTTCGACTACGGTGATCGAGGTGGGGGTCGATGTCCCCAATGCCTCGGTGATGGTGGTGGAGCATGCAGAACGATTCGGTCTTTCGCAGCTTCACCAGCTTCGGGGACGAATCGGTCGGGGCGAGCATCCGTCGACGTGCCTC
>Ga0315298_1004958_pt1 | contig 19366 bp, 14 predicted proteins | sample WHS_1_MG_FD_203077 | JGI IMG/M metagenome (GOLD analysis project Ga0315298, IMG submission 203077) | Extremophilic microbial mat communities from Washburn Hot Springs, YNP, Wyoming, USA - WHS_1_MG | ecosystem: Environmental > Aquatic > Thermal springs > Hot (42-90C) | place: USA: Wyoming...
TGCGACAGTGACCGTACAGCAGGTCGGTGGTGGCATGGTGGAACTGGGAACAGAGTCGGTGGCGCGCAGCCTAGAATACCACGTGGGGCAGGTTCCGGGGGTGACGAAGGTGCGGCCCGCGGTGAGCAGCAAGGGCAAGGCAGTGAAGGTGGTGCTCGACCTGGAGCTGGACCCTCTGGCCGACCTGCGGGCCAAGAGCGAAGAGGTCGTGCAGCTGACGCGGGATCTGGTGGAGGGCAAGCTTGGCCTCAAGCTTGCGGCTCGGGGGTTGCATGTGAAGGTGCGGCAGGCGCCGTATACGCAGACAGGCACGATGCCGGTGCCGCCCGCGCCGGAGGCGCCCAGCACGTCGGGAGAACCAGCAACGGGCGGTCCACCCGCTGCGTAGTGCTGCGCGATAGCGAGCGAAGGGGCAATCGTCAGCCTTCGGCAGCGGGCTTACGCTGCCTGCCCCCTGGAGAGATGGGGCGGGCCTGGAGCTGGCCAGCGCTCATGGCGTGTCGGCGTTGCGCCCCGTGATGACGATGCGCCCGGCCAGGAGCTCGATTCGCTCGATCTGTACACTCGAGGCCTCCTGAAGGATCATGCTGGAGACCGTGTCGGAGATCGAGTTGAGCGCTGCCTGGGGTAGCGCGATACCAGCCACGCTCGCATCGCGGAAGACGATCTTGGGCTTCCCGTCCGCTACTTGGATCGTGCCTGTGATCGTCAGGTGCCCACGCACAGGCGAGGTGATGTCGCCTTCCAGGGTGAACGTGCCCGGCTGAAAGGCGACTCTGGGCGCGCTGAACGGCAGAGAGTCCGCGACATTCAGGGCCACGAAGGAAGTCACTTCCTCGTCGGTGAACTCGACCCGGAAGGTGCTCCCCTCGAAGGAGCGAGCTTTCTCTTCGAAGCGCTTGGCGGCGCCCTGGGACGGGGGAAGCGTCGGAAGGGGCGTCGGAGCGGCGGTTCTGCGCATGCCAGGCAAAAAGCACGGGCTGACACAGCTCACCGACAGCAGTGTGCAGGCGAATACGAGCCCGAACATGGACCATCGTCTGGTAGACATCGGCGTTTCCCTCCTGGGTGTCTCTGTAACTCTATCCTTTCTCTATGGCGGAGATTGACAACAAGTTGGACACGCCATCCATCGTCCGGGCTGTGGGCGCCCTGCTGTTTGTCGCCGAGGGGCCGGTACCACTCGAGCAGTTGGCGCACGTCGTTGGGGCCAGCGTGTCCCAGGTCGAAGAGGCCCTGGCGCAGGTTGAGACATGGCTGGCCGCCGGCGGCCTGGCCTTGCAGAGGCACGGAGGCAAGCTGCAGGTGGTGACCGCCGCCGACGTTGCACCGCTGGTCGAGCGCCTTCTCGGGCTTGACCTCTCCAGCCGCCTCTCGCCAGCTGCGCTCGAGGTGCTGGCGATCGTCGCCTACCGCCAGCCAGTCACTCGCGCTGAGATCGAGGCAGTGCGGGGTGTGAACTCTGACGGCGTGTTGCGCACCCTCGTGTCGAAAGGCCTGATCGGCGAGGTGGGCCGGCTGGAACAGGCCGGCCGCCCCATCCTGTATGGGACGACCTTCGAATTCCTCCAGTACTTTGGCCTGCGGCAATTGCAGGACCTTCCTCCGCTCCCCAGGTCTACACAGGCCGCCCAGGCACCCAGTACCCCGCAGGATGCGGGGCAAGGCGTACTCAAGAGTTAGCACCGCGGCTGGGCCATGGCGCCTCGCGCGCGTTTTCATGCTGCAGATGTGGCGGCTGTGCGTTCCTCGGCCCTGTCGGGCAGCTTGAGCGATAGGACCTGCGATACCCCCTCGCGTGCCATCGAAATCCCGTACACGGTTGATGCCGCCTCGACCGTACTGCGGTTGTGGGTGATGACGACGAACTGGGTGTGCTGAGCCAGCGTCTCGAGGAAGGCCCGGAAACGGTGCACATTGGCCTCATCGAGCATGGCGTCGACTTCATCGAGCACACAGAACGGCAATGGGTTCACCTTCAAGAGCGCGAACAGCAGCGAAGCGGCCGTGAGCGCGCGCTCGCCGCCCGACAGCAGGTTCAGGCTTTGTGCGCGTTTGCCGGGCGGGCGGGCGATGATTTCGATCCCCGACTCGGCGGGATTGTCGGGCTCTGTGAGCAGCAGCTTGGCCGAGCCACCGTTGAAGAGGGTGCTGAAGCAATCGCTGAATTCGCGGGCGATACGGGCAAACGCCTGGCTGAAGCGTTCGCGGATGACGCGGTTCAGCTCGGCAATGACCTCGCGGGTGGCGTCGGCGGCCTGGCTTAGGTCCTGTACCTGGTGGAGGAGGAACTGGTGGCGCTGCCGTGCCTCTTCGTATTCGGCAGGGGCATTGGGGTTGACCGGGCCCAGGCGGCGAAGGCGGGCGCGCAGCTCCTTGATCTCCTGGCCGAGACCCTCAGGAATCCGGGTGACTTGGGGCAGAGGCGTAGCTGCCGTGCCGAGGTTGAGACGCAGCTGGCGTGGGGCTGCCACGTCGGCTACCTCTACGGGGCCGAGCTCGGCCTCGATTTGCCTGCGCAGTTCGTCGAGGGCTTCCATGGCGCGTTGGTGCTCGAAGCCAAGCCGGTTCGCCTCGGTCTGCAGCTCCTGCAGCTCATGTCGAAGCTGTGTTTCCACAGCCTCGAGAGCTTGTTCGCGCTGTTCCGTGGCCTGCAGTTCGGCCTCGGCGGCAGCCAGGGGCGAGGCCAGGTCTTGCCGTGCCTTGTGCAACGCGTCGAGGGCGGCCTGGGCGGCATCGGCCTCGTGGGCGAGGCTCTCGGCTTCCTGGCGGAGGCGAGCCTGGGTGGCTTGGCGCCCTTGCGCTTCCGCGCTGGCATGGACCAACGCCTCGCGCTGGGCGGAGAGTAGCTGTTCTTGAGCCTGTTTGCTGCGCAGCGAGACGGCGAGAGCCGTCTCGCATTCGGCGGCTTGGCGGCGCAGGCTGTCGAGGGCGCCGCCCTCGGCAGCGACCCGCAAGGCTTCTACACGGGAGGTCGCTTCGGCCACGCTCTGGTCGATGCTCAGGAGTTCGCCCTCCACCTGGGCAACATCGGCCGCCAGCTCTTGCACAGTGCGTGATGCCTGTTCGACCAGCGAACGACGCCAGGTTGCTTCCTGGGCCAGGCGGTCATACCGTTGGCGCAAGGCAAGGGTGCGCTGCTCTTGCTGACTGAGCGCCGTGCGGGCAGCCTGGAGTTGTTGCGACAAATCGCGCATCTGCTGGCGAAGGACCTGCTGGCGCTCCTCCTCCTCACGCACGAGGGCCTCTGCCTGCGTCAGCGCCTGTTGGGCTGCGGCCAGGCGCCCAGGCAGCTCGCGCCATTCGCGCTCTTGGGCCAGGTAGCCACGGCTGCGCGGCCGGGAGCCACCGCGCACTACGCCCCGGGCTTCGACCACATCGCCCTCGAGGGTGACGGCTCGGCTCAGGCGCGGCTCGGCAGCCAGGGCTTTGCGGCCGGCCGGCAGGTCGTCGACGATGGCAATGCTTCCCAGGAGCAATTGGCAGACGCCGCTGTACTCGGCCTGAGTGCGGACCAGCTGCGCAGCCACGCCGCGCACGCCAGGGAGGTTCGGAGCCTGGATCGGCCGCGCCGGCCGGACGTAATCGAGTGGAAGGAAGGTGGCGCGGCCTCGGTCGCGCCGCTTGAGGAGGTCGATGCAGGCGAGGGCATCGTTCCAGGTCCTGACGACGACGTCCTGCAGGTGGCCCCCAAGGGCGACCTCCATGGCAGTCTCCAGCTCCTCTGGCACTTCGAACAGGCTAGCAACTGTGCCGACTACCCCTGGCATACGTTCGCTGATGACGGCCTGGGCGCCCTCATAGAGGTGGGAGCCCTGGCTGCGGGCGCGCTGGAGGACGTCGTATTGGGCCTTCAGGCTTTGGTGGGCAGAACGCGCCGCGTCGCGTTGGCTGCGCAGTTGGTCGAGGCGGCTGTTGGAGGCAGCCAGGAGGTCCTCGGCCTGGCGGAGGTTGGCCTCCACCTGGCCCAGGGCAGCCAGGGCCTCCTGGCGCTGAGCTTCGGCAGCCTCGAGGTCTTGCTGGGCAATGCGGGCGCGGGCTTCGACCTCCGCTAGGTCGCGCCGCTGGTCTTGGGCCTCCTGCTCGAGGTCGGCCTGGCGCTTGCGCAGCTGGGCGAGGCGGTTGCGGGCGGCGGCCTGGGCGGCTGCGACCTCGAAGGCAGCCGCTCGGGCTCGTTCCAGCTCCTCGCGCTGCAGCCGCAGGGCAGCCTCGGCGGCTGCCAGCTGGGCCTGGGCCGAGGAGGCGGCGGCCTGTTGGCTGGCGATGGCGGCCTCCAGGGCGGCCAGCTCCTGGGTGTAGCGAGCGATGGTGGCCTGGATGTCGGTGCGGCGCGCCTCGATGCCGGCGAGGTCTGCCTGCACCTGCTCCTCTTGGCGTCGCACGGCCTGAATGCGCTCGTGGATGACGGCCAGGCGCCGTCGCTGGTCCTCGTAGCGAGTGCGAAGGTCCTCGCTTTGCTGGCGTTTTTGGCGGATGTCGTCGCGGAGCTCCTGCTGGCGGGCCCGCAGGGCCTCACGATCGGCGCTCAGGCATCGCAGACGCTCCCGTGCCTGCTGCAATTGCCCGGCCTGCCGGCTTTGCCTCTCTTCCACCTGAGCCACTTGGTCGAGCTGGCGCTGCCACTGGTAGCCGTACCACTGGAGAAGCACCGCCTCAAGCTGCTGCTTTACGCCGTTGTACTCCTCTGTCCGCTCAGCCTGGCGACGGAGGGAGTCGACGCGTGGCGCAATCTCGCTGAGGATGTCGTTGAGGCGCTCGAGATTGTGGGCGGTCTCTTCTAGGCGTGCGAGGGCCTCGTCGCGCTTGTCGATGTAGATTCGGACGCCTGCGGCCTCCTCGAAGAGGGAACGTCGCTCTTCGGGGCGAAGGCTGAGGGCGGCGTCGACCTGTCCTTGCCCGATGACGACCGATGCATTGCGGCCGAGGCCGACGCGGGTAAGCAGCTCGACGATGTCGCGTAGCCGCACACGATTGCCGTTGAGGTAGTACTCGTTCTCGCCCGATCGATAGGCACGTCGGGTGAGGGTGATTTCGGCATAGTCGAGCGGGAGCCAGTGGGTGCTGTTGTCGAAGACAAGCGAGACCTCAGCGAGGCCCATTCTGGCGCGCTGGGCACTCCCGCTGAAGATGAGGTCTTCTGTGCGTTTTGCGCGCAGTGCGCTGTAGCTCTGTTCGCCCAGGGCCCAGCGCACGGCGTCGGCGATGTTGCTCTTGCCGCTGCCGTTGGGCCCCACGATGGCTGTGATGCCGCCATCGAAGGTGAACTCTGTGCGGTTGGCAAAGCTCTTGTACCCCTGGATCTCGAGTCGTTTGAGGTACATTGCAGGCGACCATCCATCCCATCATGGCAACGGTGCAGGCCTGCCAGAGCCGCCCTTTTGGGCGCGGCCAGGCGTGGTGCGCGGCATGGCAGCGCCGTCGCGAGGCGGCTAAGACCCTGGGGGTGGCTCGACGGCAGACGGGCCCAAAGAAGCACTGCCGATCACGGGGTTGGCAAGGGCCGATTGAGCGGCCGCCTGTTCGGCGGCCTGTTTGCTCGGCCCGGTACCCCGCCCCACTACGCGGTCTCCCACCAGGACCTCGACAACGAATTCCTTGGCATGGTCGGGGCCCATCTGTGCTACAGTCCGATAGACGGGCGTCAGGTGCAGGCGCGCCTGCACCTGCTCTTGAAGGAGGCTCTTGGCATCGCGTGGGCCCGGAGCCTCGAGAGATTCTATGAGGTCGCCAAGGAGCTTCTGCACCAAGGCGCGGGCCTGCTCGATGCCCTGGTCGAGGTAGACAGCGCCGATGACGGCCTCAGACGCTGCGCAGAGGTTGGCAGCGCGATGGCGGCCACCGCTGGCTTCTTCGCCGTGCCCCAAGAAGAGATGGTCGCCGAGGTCGATGCGGTTCGACGCCCGGGCGAGCGAGTCGGTACGGACGATAGCTGCGCGCATGGAGGTGAGGGTACCCTCACGGGCGGTGGGGTAACGCCGAAACAGCTCGTCGGCCACAATAAAGTCCAGCACGGCGTCGCCGAGGAACTCAAGCCGCTCGTTGTCGGCCATGAACTGAGTGGGCTGCTCGTTCACGTACGAGCTATGGGTCAGAGCCTCGCGCAGGAGCTCGGGCCTGCGGAAACGGATGCCCAGACGGCTCTGAAAGGAGTTGAGGATGGCTTGTTCTTCAGTCGTGCTCATGGCTGAGAAACAGAGCGACGGCGCCGAGCACCCCTACGTCGTTGCCCAGCGGCGCCAGCTCGATGCGCAAGCGGTCTACGAAGCAACCCATGGCCCGCTCGGATACCACAGCACGGATGGCGCTGAGGAGAGGGGATCCAACTTGTGCCACGCCGCCTCCTATCAGGATGATCTCTGGCGCCAGGATATGGATGAGGTTCACCAGGCCCACGCCGATGGAATGGGCAACGCGGCGTATCAGGTCGCCGGCCAACGCATCGCCCTCGGCCGCAGCGCGAGCTACCACTTGGGCGGTGACCTGCGTGGGGTCGCCTTGCGCCAGGGTGAGGATGCACGATGGCTCACCCTGAGCGATGCGCGCGAGCGCAGCGGCTGCGATGGCCGGCCCCGACGCCAGGGCCTCGAGGCACCCGCGGTTGCCGCACAGGCAGAGCGGCCCCTGGGGGTCGATGCTCATGTGCCCGACCTCGCCCGCCAGCCCACGCTGGCCCAAGAGCAGCCGGCCGCCCGAGATGATCCCCGCACCGATGCCCGTGCTGATGGTAAGGTAGATCAGGTCCGAAACGCCCTGGCCAGCTCCGAAGCGGTGCTCTGCCAGGGCTGCGGCATTTGCATCGTTCCCGACGACGACCGGCAGGCCAAGCCGCTCCTCCAGCAGTGCGCGGAGGGGCACATCGGTCCAGAGCAGGTTGGGAGCACTGAGCACCATGCCGCTGACGGGGTCGATGGCGCCTGCGGAGCCGACACCGACGCCGCGTGGGGTGCCATTCCCCGCGGCGCGGATGACAGACTTGGCAGCATCGACGATGCGTTCCACGACGGCGCTCTGCCCCTCCTGTGGTGCGGTAGGGGTGCTGACTCGCGCAAGGATTGTGCCGTCGGCCGTAGCGACGACGGCACGGACCTGAGTGCCGCCGAGGTCGATGCCGACGATCGGTCGTGTCATAGCGACTTGCCTGGGATCATGGGAACCCCTGACGCCTTTGAGCTGCTGGGCGTGGAGTATACCACAACTGCAGAGGGGGCACAAGTGCATGCGCCGGCGGGGCTATTGACATGGGCATTTCATTCCTCTACAATACGCGCGCCTTTGGCCATGGGGAGGCAGCGAGTCGATGACCACACCTGTGCGTGCGCAGTACCTGCGTATCAAGCAACAATACCCGAACTCGATTGTCCTGTTCCGCCTCGGCGACTTTTATGAGACCTTTGACGAGGATGCGAAGGTCGTGTCGGAGGTGTGCGACATCGTTCTGACGTCGCGGCCGGTAGGCAAGGATGAGCGAGTGCCGCTGGCGGGGGTGCCTTATCATGCTGCGGAGGGATACATTGCCAGGCTGATCAATGCGGGGCACCGGGTCGCCATCGTCGAGCAGGTGGGTGACGAGGCATCGGGGGGGCTGATGGAGCGCCAAGTGGTGCGGATAGTCACCCCAGGCACCGTCATCGAGCCTGCGCTGCTCGACGCCCGGAAGAACAACTATCTGGCAGCCTTGGTGCTGGACGAGGGGCGCGTGGGGCTGGCGTACGCGGATATCACGACGGGCGAGTTTGCGACGACGGAGCTCAGCGGGGCGGGGGCCGTGGGCACGGCTTGGGAGGAAGTGGCCCGGCTGCAGCCTGCCGAGCTGTTGGTTGTGCCCCAGCAGGAGGAGGCAATCCGAGAGGAGGCGGGGCAGCGGGTTGAGGGCCTGGCGGGGCGCATTACGGCGGTCGACGCCTGGCGTTGGGACGAGGGGAACGCGCGCCAGGCGTTGCTGTCGCATTTCGGCGTGGCATCGCTGGCGGCCTATGGTTGCGATGGCCTGCCGATGGCGGTGCGCGCAGCCGGCGCCATCGTGCAGTACCTGCAGGAGACGCAGCGCGCGGGTCTGGCGCAACTCGCAAACCTGGTAACGTACTCGGTCAGCAGCTTTATGACGTTGGACCCGGCCACGCGGCGGAACCTGGAGCTGTGCGAGGGGCTGCGCACCGGAACCACCAAGGGGTCGCTGTTGGGCGTGCTGGACCTGACGGTGACGCCCATGGGAGCGCGGCTGTTGCGGAAGTGGGTGCAGCAGCCACTGTTGAAGGTCGACGAAATCCTGGCGCGGCAGCGGGCAGTGGCTGGGTTCTTTGGGGCGCCCAGTGTCTGTGCAGCAATCCAGAAGGCGCTGCGACAGAGCGGCGACCTGGAACGGCTAACGAACCGAGTGGTGCAGCAGGTGGCGAGCGGGCGCGACCTTTGGGCGCTGAAGACGGCTCTGCAGGTGGTACCCACGGTGGCCGCGGAGCTGGCGCGGGTGGCCGGAGAGGGGGGCAGTGACGACGCCAGGACCGTACAGGCGCTGGCGGAAGGACTGGACCCCTGCGTCGAAGCCGTGGAGCTGATCGAGCGGGCCATCTCCGAGGATGCTCCGGGCACCGCGCGGGGCGTCGGGTGCATTCGGCCAGGGTTTTCGCAGGAACTCGACGAGATCCGCGCGGCGAGCCACAATGCCAAACAGTGGGTGGCCGACCTGGAACGCAGGGAACGGGAACGCTCGGGCATCAAGTCGCTCAAGGTCGGCTACAACAAGGTGTTTGGATACTACATCGAAGTGAGCCGCAGCAATCTGGAGGCGGTGCCGCCCGACTACATTCGCAAACAAACCCTGGTCAATGGCGAGCGGTTCATCACTCCCGAGCTGAAAGAGCAGGAGGCCCTGATCCTGCACGCGGAGGAGCGGGCTGCCGAGCTGGAGGCTCGGCTCTACCGCGAGGTGTTGCAGCAGGTGGGGAGTCTGGCTCGGCGCCTCCTTGCGACAGCGCAGACCCTGGCCCAGGTGGATGCCTATGTGGCCCTGGCTGAGGTGGCGCGGCGCTACGGGTATTGCCGCCCAGTGTTAGACGACGGCCCATGCATCGAGATTGTCGAGGGCCGGCATCCGGTAGTCGAGCGGAACCTGGGCGATCTGGCCTTCGTGCCCAACGACCTTCGCCTGTCGCCTGAGGAACAGGTGCTGGTAATAACCGGGCCGAACATGAGTGGGAAATCCACTTATCTGCGGCAGGCGGCGCTGATCGTGCTTCTCGCGCAGATTGGGTCGTTCGTGCCCGCCAAGGCAGCGCACATTGGCGTGGTCGACCGCATCTTCACCCGCGTGGGCGCCCAGGATGAGATCAGTGCCGGGCAGAGCACCTTCATGGTGGAGATGCTGGAGACAGCGCTGATTCTGTCGCAGAGCACGCCGCGCAGCCTGCTTATCCTCGACGAGGTGGGCCGGGGCACGAGCACCTACGATGGGCTGGCGATTGCGCAGGCGGTGGTGGAGTACCTGCACAACAACCCGCGCCTGCGGGCGAAGACACTGTTTGCGACCCATTTCCACGAACTGACGGCCCTGGAGGAGTACCTGCCGCACGTGCGCAACTACAACGTGGCCGTGGTGGAGGATGGCGACCGGGTGGTGTTTCTCCACAGGATTGTGCCGGGTGGTGCCGATCGTTCGTACGGCATCCATGTCGCGCAAATCGCTGGCCTGCCGCGACCGGTGATCAAGCGGGCGCGCGAGATCCTGGCGCAGTTGGAGCAGCGTGGGGAGCCGACGGGGACGGGACGGGCGCGCGGGCGCCGGCCCGCGGCAGAGCCGCTTCCGCTCTTTGCCGCAACTGAGCACCCAGTGGTTCAGGCGCTGCGCGACTTGCGTATCGATGAGATGTCGCCGCTGGAGGCCCTCAGCAAGCTGTATGAACTCCAGAGGGCGGTGCGGGGCGACCAGGGCAGGTAGGGCCGGTTTTGCGGAGCGAGGCAGGCAGCGGTGCCTGGCGCAGCTTGCGCCGGAACGGGGAGAAACGTGGATCACAGGGGGCAGAGCGCGCTCCGCTCAGCCCCCTCGCATTTGGACGCCGAGAGATGCCTTGACCACAACTCCTCTATATGTTAAGATTCGGCGGGGGTGATGTCATGGCAGGAGCGGCTGATGTGATCGTAATCGGCGGCGGGCTGGCCGGTTCTGAAGCAGCTTGGCAAGCCGCGCGCCTGGGTTGCCGGGTGCGACTTTTGGAGATGCGGCCTGCCAAGCTCACGCCAGCGCACCGCACTGGCAACCTGGCCGAGCTCGTATGCAGCAACTCGCTGGGGTCGAGCCTGGGCGATCGGCCTCTGGGGTTGCTGAAGGAGGAGCTGCGGCGGATGGGCTCGCTCATCATCGCCTGCGCCGAGGCGACGGCGGTGCCGGCAGGGAGCGCCCTGGCAGTGGACCGGGAACTGTTCGCAGCGGAAGTGACCCGCCGGATCGAGGAGCATCCACTGATCGAGCTGCGGCGCGAGGAGGCGCTTGCCATCCCGGACGAGGGTCCGGTCGTCGTAGCCACGGGGCCGTTGACGTCGGAGGCGCTGGCCGAGGAGATCCGTCGCTTGAGCGGGGCGGAGTATTTGCACTTTTATGATGCAATGGCGCCCATCGTGGCCCTCGATTCGATCGACATGAGCAAGGCTTTCCGGGGCGGACGGTACGGACGTGGCGAGGATGACTATATCAACTGTCCGCTGAGCGAGCAGGAGTACCGTCACTTTGTGGCCGAGCTGCTGGCCGCGGAGACTATCGAATTGCGGGATTTCGAGGCCGGCGATGAGCACTTTTTCGAGGCGTGCCTGCCGGTGGAAGAGATCGCGCGGCGTGGGCCACAGGCGCTGGCCTTCGGTCCGCTGCGGCCCGTGGGGCTGGTGGACCCACGGACCGGGAAGCAGCCGTACGCGGTGGTGCAACTGCGGCAAGACAACCTGGCTGGTACGCTCTACAACATGGTGGGGTTCCAGACGAATCTGCGCTGGAGCGAGCAGAAGCGCGTCTTCTCTCTGATCCCGGGTCTGGAGCATGCCGAGTTCGTACGCTTCGGCCAGATGCACCGGAACACCTTCCTGGCGTCGCCGGCACTGCTGGAGCCATCGATGCAGTTCCGCAAGCGTGCGGACCTGTTCTTCGCCGGGCAGATCACTGGCACCGAGGGGTATGTCGGGTCGACCATGAGCGGGCTCGTGGCCGGGCTGAACGCCGCGCGGTTCTGCCGGGGAGAGGCGTCGCTGGTGCTGCCGCCGACGACGATGAGCGGAGCGCTCTGCGCGTATGTAGCGCGCAGCGACCCTGCGCATTTCCAGCCCATGAAGGCGAACTTTGGTCTGCTGCCAGACCTGGGGGATCGGGTTCGGCACAAGCGGCAGCGGCATGAGGCGCTGGCGCGGCGTGCCCTAGAGGACTTGGAGAGAGCATGGCGACCGATCGCGGCGACGCTGGGAGAGTAGAGGGCGCGCGCATAGCGCTCTCCACCGGGTCGCTACACAATTGGGCGCTGGATCGAGTTTTCGAGTTGGCTGCGGCCACTGGCTATGACGGTGTGGAACTGCTGGTGGACGCGCGCATGGATGCGTCGGATGCGAGGTACGTGACGCGCCTATCGGAGCGCTGGGGCATCCCGGTCCTGAGCGTGCATTCGCCGTTCGTGCCCAAGCTCGAAGGGTGGAGCGACATGCCTGAGCGGCGGGTTGAGCAGGCGGTGCGCCTGGCTGAAGCGTTGGGGGCCTCGACGGTGGTGGCGCACCTGCCCGTGCGGTGGCAGGTGGGGCGTGTGCATCTGGCGCTGGGTGGATGGCGGTTCGACCGGATGCTGGTAACGCCATGGCCCAGCGCGAGCGGGGCACGCTATGCGCGTTGGCTGCTGGAGGGCTTGCCAGAGCTGCAGTCGCGCACGGGCGTGCGGGTGGCAGTGGAGAACATGCCGATGCACCGTAGCTGGGGCAGGAGCATGCGGTTGCACTCGTTCAACAGCGTGGAGGGGCTGCACCAGTTCCCCTACGTAGTGTTGGACACCACGCACTGGGGGACGTGCGGGGTCGAGCCGTTGGAGGCGTACCGGGTACTCCGGGACAGGGTAGTGCACGTACATCTGTCGGACTATGACGGGCGCGAGCATCGGCTGCCGGGGAAGGGGTGGCTGCGCCTGGATGCGCTGCTCGAGGCGATGGGGCGTGACGGCTTTAGCGGGACGGTGGTGCTGGAAGTGGAGCCGTGGGCGCTTGCGGAGGGGGATTGGGCAGAGGGGCACCTGCGCTGGGCTCTGGGTCAGGCGCTGCGCGAGGCGCGCCGCTGGCTGGCGGTCCCTTCGCATAGTCACACCAGCACCCAACCCACACCTCACCCTCTCGCCCGGGAGTAGCGGATAGGCTATGCGAAGGCATTGGCTGGCACCGCGGCATAGGTAGGTCGTGCCTCCGGGGAAGGTAGCCAAGAGGGAGCTCGGCCTGCGCATTTTGCAGGTAGGCGCAAAGACAGTATTATCGGTAGATACGTCTCGGGCATTCGTGTCGTGGGACCTGGATAGGTGAGAGGCGGCCGGCCATCGCCGGCCGAGTTCCGGGCGGGCATCCCGCCCTGTCGCATGCAAGGAGAAACCCATGAGGATCGCCAACCGCATCGCCAACCTCCCTGCCTACGTTTTCGCAGAGGCCGGCAAGACCATCGCTGCCATGAAGGCTCGCGGGGTCGACGTCATCGACCTGGGCATGGGGAGCCCCGACCTCGCGCCGCCGACCTGGATCCTCGACAGGCTGGATACTGCGGCGCGGGACCCTCACAAGCACGGCTATGCCGGTTACTCGGGGCTGCCCGTGTTCCGCAAGGCTGTAGCCACCTACTATCGCCAGCGCTTCGGAGTGGAGCTGGACCCCGACCGCGAGGTTGTGGCACTCATCGGCTCCAAGGAAGGCATCTTTAACACGGCGCTGGCATTCATTGACGCGGGCGACGTGGCGCTCGTTCCCGACCCCGGCTACCCGACCTACAACATGAGCGTGATCATGGCGGGGGGCGAGCCAGTGCCGATGCCGCTCCGCGCCGAGCACGGTTTTCTGCCCGACCTGCGGTCTGTTCCCCGGGATGCGCTGCAGAGGGCGAGGCTGATGTGGCTGAACTACCCCAACAACCCGACTGCCGCCGCGCCGACTGCCGAGTTCCTGGCTGAGGCGGTGGCCTTTGCCAGGGAACACGGCCTACTGTTGTGCTACGACAACCCTTACTGCGACGTGACCTTTGACGGATACGTGGCGCCGAGCATCCTGCAGGTGGCTGGGGCCAAGGACGTGGTGCTCGAGTTCAACTCGCTGTCCAAGACCTACAATATGGCCGGCTGGAGGGTGGGCATGGCGGTCGGCAACGCAACGGCGGTGGAGGCGTTGGCGCGGGTCAAGACCAATATCGACTCGGGCATCTTTGCGCCTATCCAGGAGGCAGCGGCTGCTGCACTGACCGGTGACCAGTCATGGCTGAAAGAGCGCAACGCTATCTATGAGCGGCGGCGGGATGCGGTGCTTGAGTTTCTTCCGGCTGTAGGCATGAAGGCAGAGAAGCCTTTGGGCACGCTCTATGTGTGGGCCAAGGTGCCGGAGGGGGAAACGAGCGCTGGTTTTGCCCGGCGCATCCTGGAACGCACCGGCGTGTGGTTGACACCTGGCACAGCCTTTGGCGCCTGTGGCGAGGGCTATGTGCGCATCGCCCTCACGCACCCAGAGGCCCGGCTGCGGGAAGCAGGAGAGCGGCTGCGGAGCATGTGAGTTTGCAGCCAGGAGGAGCGACATAACGGACCATAGAGACAAAGCGCTGCCGACGAGCAGGCCTAAGCAGAAGGCCTTGCTCGTCGGCGCCCAAGTGAAGGGCGCCGACAACCCATGGAACCTGGACGACTCGCTGGATGAGCTGACTGCGCTGGCCGACACAGCGGGGCTAGAAGTCGTTGGGCGGGTGACGCAGCACGTCGAGGAGATCAACCCCGCTACCTTCGTCGGCAAGGGCAAAGTGGAGGAGTTGCGCGAGCTGCGCTTGGAGCTCTCCTACGATGTAGCCGTCTTTGACGACGAGCTTTCCCCTCGCCAGATTCGCAACCTGGAGGACGCCCTGGATGTCAGCGTCCTCGACCGCACAGCACTGATCCTCGATATCTTTGCCAAGCACGCCCGTACGCGCGAGGGCGCGTTGCAGGTAGAGCTGGCCCAGTACGAGTACCGACTGCCACGCCTCACGCGCCGCTGGACACACCTCTCTCGGCAGACGGTGGGCGGGGTAGGCCTGCGTGGCCCTGGCGAGACCCAGCTGGAGGCAGACCGGCGCGAGATCCGGCGCCGCATCACCCAGCTGCGGGCTGAGCTCGAGAAGGTGCGTGCTCACCGTTCGCTCTACCGCCAGCAGCGCAGGCAGGAGGGCCTCCCCGTCGTGGCCATTGTAGGCTATACGAATGCAGGCAAATCGACCCTGCTCAATGCCCTCTCGGACGCCGAGGTCGTCGCTGAGGACCGGCTGTTTGCGACCCTCGATCCCACTACCCGCCGTGTCAAGCTGCCCGGAGGCACCGAGATCCTGCTGACGGATACCGTCGGCTTTATCCAAAAGCTGCCCACGTCGCTGGTGGCAGCGTTTCGCGCCACCCTCGAGGAAACGGCCGAGGCCGACCTGCTGGTGCATGTAGTCGACGTGGCCCATCACAATGCCGTTCAGCAGGCGCAGACAGTGGAGCAGGTGCTGCGAGAGATCCACGCAGCCCAGCGGCCGGTTGTTACCGCCCTGAACAAGATCGACCTTCTGTCCGACCCTCAGGCGGCCATGGAAGTGGCAGCGCGCTACCCCCACGGCGTCGCGATCTCGGCGCGCCACGGACTGGGCCTCGACCAGCTCATGACGCGCATTGAGCTCGCACTGGCCGCTTCCATGGTGCGCATCAGCGTCGACATCCCGTACCAGGAAAGCGCCCTCGTGGCGCTATTCCACCGCCAGGGGATCGTGGAGCGAGAGACCTTCGGCCCAGCAGGCACGCGCCTGGAAGGATTCCTACCCCAGCGGCTGGTGGAAGCCTTTGCGCCCTACATGATCTGACTCCTGCGGAGTCGCGGGTTCGTCGACGAGAGCGATTCCTGCCTTCGTGGGCGGGCCGTGGATTACAGAGTGAACGCAATGTCATTGACTCTCGGGCTTGCTCGTGCTACAATACGAAGGACACCGGCGCGCAGTCGTGGCTTGAAAACCGAAGATGTACTCGCTCCACTCGCATCGGCAGCGCGGCCCGCATGGTGAGCTGGGCCATAGGAAGGAGGTGAGGATACAGCGGCCGGGGCAGTGGGGCCAATAGCGGCTGGAAGGTTGGGTTCGCTTAGCACTCAAGGAGATGCAGTGCCATGAACTCACTCCTCGTGCTCCTTCTCGCGTGTGCCGCCATCGTCATCGGCTACGGCTGGTATGCCAAACGCATCGACCGTCTGGTCATGCAGCCCGACAACAAGAAAGCCACCCCAGCGACTATGTACATGGACGGCGTGGACTTTACCCCGGCGAACCGGAACGTGCTGTTCGGGTACCAGTTCAAGTCCATTGCCGCGCTTGGACCCATCCTCGGCCCCATTGTCGCTGTACAGTGGGGGTGGCTGCCAGCCCTGCTGTGGATCATCCTGGGCACCTTCTTCATTGGCTGGGTGCAGGATTACGGCAGCATCATGTTGGGCGTCCGAGAGGAAGGGCAGACCTTCGGCGCCCTCAGCTACCGGTTGATCTCGCCCCGTTCGCGCTCCATCTTGCTGGTCTTCATCTATTTCTACCTCTGGCTGATCATGGGCTCCTTCGGCACCCAGATCGGCTTCAACCTCCTTGTCCAACCCTTCGTGCCGCTGGGCGTGCTCGCCGTCGTGCTGCTGGGCGTCCTGGCGGGCCAGATGACCTACAAATGGAAGCAGGACATCGTGCTGACCACGGCAGTCACCGTCGTCCTCTCTTTCGCAGGCATCTGGCTCGGCACCCTGCCGGCGGTGAAGAGCTTTTTCTCCGTCATCCTCGGCTATGGCGCCGACGGCAAAGGGGCCTCGCCCACCCTGTTCCTGGCCGTCACTCAGGCCAAGCTTCTTGGCAGCCTGGCCGTCGTCCTCATCTGCTACCTGGGCGGTGTGCTGCCGATTTGGCGTTGGGCCCAGCCCATCAACTATGTCTCGTTCTGGATCGTCTTTCTCGGCATCATCGGTGGCGTAGTCGGGCTGCTGATCTGGCATCCGGGCATGGGCGACTTTCCTGCTTTCACCAGTTTTAACCCGGGTGTTGGCCCGCTCTGGCCCATCCTATTCGTCACCGTTGCCTGCGGCGCTATCTCCGGGTGGCACAGCCTGGTGTCGAGCTCGGGAACGGCCAGGCAGATCGAGAAGGAAGGCGATGCCCTGTTCGTGGGCGGTGGCGCCATGTTCCTGGAGATGTTCTTCGCCACCATCGCCTTCCTGACCGCGACGGTGGCCTTCGGCGGGCTCAAGGGCTACCAGGCCGCCGGCGGGGGCGGCGCCGCAGCCAAGGTCTTCTCTACCGGCCTCGCCACGTTCATGAACAAGTGGGGCCTGCCGATGGAGTTGGGCAGCGCCTACGGCTCGGTGTTCCTGGTGCTGATGGGGCTCACCATCATGTACCTGGTGGTGCGCTTCATGCGCGTCGCGAGCGCCGAGGCCCTTGGCGACCGCGTGCCGGCACTGCGCAACGTGCACGTGGGCAGCGTCGTGGCCCTCATTCTCACCCTGATCTTGATCTGGCTGGTGCCTTTCCTGCAGATTTGGGTCCTCTTTGGCGCTGCCAACCAGCTCATGGCCTCGCTGGCCCTGCTCTTGATCTCGCTGTGGTTGCTTTCCAAGGGCAAGCAGTATGCGTGGGCCTTCTGGCCGTTCGTCTTCATGTTCATCACCACCATGGCGGCGCTGCTGTGGAACGTGTACAGCGCCCTGTTCGTGAACCTGCCGCAGGCTGCTGCAAAGGCCAAAGCTCTGGGCCAGACGGTGCAACAGTATTCTGTGGCGCAGCTGATCATCGCCATCGTCGGCCTCGTGCTCTTTGTGGCGGCGGCGATCCTGGCCTACGACGGCGTGCGTGCCCTTCTGAAGGCCAGGCGTGGTGCGAAGGCAGTGCCGGTTCCCCAAGCGTAGGGGCAGTGCCTGCTGCGCTGTGAGCATCCTACGGGGAGGTGCCCCGCCGTGGGGCACCTCCCCGTAGGATGGAACCGGGCAGCAAGCACACCCAGGAGTGTGACAGGTGGGGGGCAAGTCGGAGCACCTGGTGCGTATCCGTGCCCGCTGGGGCGAGGCAGCGCGTGCCCTCCGACAGTTCTTGTACGGCCTGACGACCTACGAGATGGTCCGCGGTTTGGAAAGCGAGCTGGCGCTGCGAGAGCAACTGCTGGCCGTCGTCACCGTGGCCGGGGCGTTAGGCCTTCCCTTGCCGTCGAACTACTATGGCCTGCGCGTCCTCCCCTACGTCGTGCCTCGGCTGGAGCGCTGGCGGCAAGGGTTATGGCGCGAGCACGATTTGACCGAGCTCTGCGAGTAGCTGGCCGGCCGGGCAGCCTCTGGGTGGCCCGGCGCCCAAGGGAGGAATCCGATGCCCGACGACGAAAAAGCCGAACGCCGCAGCTTTTGGGATACCGCGAAGGCTATCCTCTATGGCATGGCCGGCCACGACATGGCCCGCTACGCCCTCAAGACCCGCGGCAGCATGGAGCACCTTTTCATCCTGATCACAATGGGTGACCTGTTGGGAATCCCCATCCTGCCGCCCTACTACTCCCTGCGCCTCTTGCCGTACGTGGTGCCACAGATCAGCACCTGGAAGCGGCGTATGCTGCGCGAGCGCGACCTGACCGACGCCCTCGCCTAGGTGATCCGTGGTGCGTGATCCGTGATCCGTGCAGGAGCTTTCCTTCACGCATCGCGCCTCACGCACGACGCATCACGCATCACACGTGGAGGTCACTTTGTCACTCCGACGAATCTTCGAGGAACAGCCCAACCGGCGCTACATCATGTTCGGAGGCAAAGGTGGGCTCGGCAAGACTACGTTTTCGGCGGCCACGGCCTACTGGCTGGCACGCCAGGGGCATAAGGTGCTCGTGTTCTCTGTGGATCCCCAGGCTTCCCTCTCCGACATCTTCCAACGGGATATCTTTGGCAAGGGGCCTGTGGAGATCATGCCCAACCTCTATGCCCAAGAGATCGATGCCGATCAGCGCATCCGTGCTTACCAGGACGAGATCCGGCAGAAGATCAAAGACATGTACGGCCTCGACCAGGTGCCCGACGAGATTGAGCGCTACATGCAGGCGGCAGCGGGCGAACCGGCCATGGAGGAGAGCGCAATCTTTGACGCCGTGGTCGACATCGTCGTCAGCGCCGAGTACGACTATTACATCTATGACCTGGTGCCCCTGGGGCATGCCCTGTACTACCTGAGCATGGGCAGCGTCTATGACGAATGGATCAACAAGATCACGCAGCTGCGGCAGGAGATGGCCGAGTACGCACAAGTCGCTTCGATCATGCAGCGCAAGAAAGAGACCGAGGAAGACGAAATCCTGCGCGAGCTCGAGTACATCAAACACCGTATCAATACCTCCTCCGGCATCCTGACCGACCGCGAGAAGACGGGCTTCTTCTTTGTGATCATCCCTGAGGAAATGGCCATCCTCGACACGCAGAAGGCGGCAGGGCTGTTTGCCAAGTATGATGTGCCGCTCTGCGGATATGTGGTGAATCGGGTGATCCCGGAAGCTCTCGCCACGCAGGCGATCCCCGACTACTTGCGGCACCGGTTGGAGATGCAGCGCGGTCACCTGCAGCGCATTCGGCAGGAGTTTGGCGAGCGCGTTCTGGCCGAGATCCCCGAGTTTGAACGCGACATCACCGGCCTGCCCATGATCGAACGCATGGCACAGGCCTTGTTTGAGGCATAGGAGCGAGCCATGATCCAGCAGAGCATGAAAGACCACGTGGCTGAGCGGCCCGCCCTCAAGTATGTGTTCTTTGGCGGCAAGGGCGGCGTTGGCAAGACGGTCATGGCCGGCGCAGCGGCCCTGTGGTTTGCCAGGCAAGGCAAGCGCACGCTCCTCGCCTCGACCAACCCCGTGCACAGCCTAACGAGCCTTCTGGCGCAGGATGTGTTCGGGCGCCACACCCCGGTGGAGGGAGTGGCCAACCTCTACGCGTACGAGATCGACACCAAGCAGACCATTGAGCGTTCCAAGAAGGAGATCCGCGAAAAGATCGAGTGGTTCCTGAGCTACGCGGAGATCAAGACCAAGGCGGAAGAGTTTGTGGAATCTGCGACCATGAACCCCGCCTTTGAAGAGTCGGCCATGTTCGAGAACATGGTCGACCTCATGTTTCAGGA
>Ga0315298_1004961_pt1 | contig 19360 bp, 17 predicted proteins | sample WHS_1_MG_FD_203077 | JGI IMG/M metagenome (GOLD analysis project Ga0315298, IMG submission 203077) | Extremophilic microbial mat communities from Washburn Hot Springs, YNP, Wyoming, USA - WHS_1_MG | ecosystem: Environmental > Aquatic > Thermal springs > Hot (42-90C) | place: USA: Wyoming...
CGCACCGCTCTCGGGATGGCAAGCCGATGGCGGACAGACCGTCGTAGGGGGTGTGCGCTTGATGGCAGAACGGATCAACTCCTCTGGCGGATTGCTCGGCTATAAGGTCAAAGTGGTCGCCGTAGACGATGAAGCCGATTCCGAAGTAGCGGTGCAGGTTGCTGAGCAAATTCGGGCTGCGGTGCAACAGGGCGAACGAATCGTTGGCATTGTCGGCCATTACAACAGTGGGCAGACGCTGGCGGCGATGGAAATCTATAATGATTTGCCGTTGGTTGTGGTTACTCCCACGGCTAGTGATGTCAGCCTCACGCGGAAGGGATACACGAACTTTTTCCGCGTGAACGCTACTGATGCCGCGCAGGGACCTGCTGACGCACGTTTCTTGGTGGAAAAACTGGGGGCAAGGCGTATCGCGGTGGTGCACGCCGATAACGAGTACGGGCGTGGCCTGCGCGACGAGATAGTGGCGTCCCTGAAAGGATGGGGCGTTGAACCTGCTGCTGTGATCGAAATCCCAGAAGCGGCACCTACACAAATGAAGGCAGTAGAACAAATTAAAGCCTTGCAACCTGATGCCATTTTCCTAGCCGGCTATGAGACAGAAGGGTATGTGCTTTTGCCAGAACTACGCGAAGCGGGTGTGACCGTTCCCTTCATGGCCAGCGATGGCTGTTTTCTATACGAATTCATTGACGGTGCGGGTCCTGCAGCTGAGGGAGCATATATCAGCGGCATCACTCCTGACCCCAAGTTGGTCGCCGATAAGAAATGGTGGACAGAGTATCAGGAATTGGAGGCGAGAAACCCAGGCACCTACAGCATCCCTGGGTATAGCGCCATGGAAGTGATCAGCGAGGGAGTCAAAAAAGCAGGTTCGTTCGAAGGGAGCAAAGTGGCAGAAGCCATCCGCAGCTTGGATTTCCAGAGCCTGGTTGGACACATCCGTTACGACGCAGCAGGAGACCTGACGGAGCAACGCATTTACATCTTCCAGGTGAAAAACGGAGACTTTGTCCAAATCCAATGACCAAATCCGAATGAACAAAATCCAAATGACCAAAATTGTAAGGAGGAATGAAATTGGGTGAAACAGGTGGTCCGAGAATTGCTTTTCGCATAGGCCCCATTGCCATTGCTTGGTATGGCATTCTCATTGTGGTCAGCGCTATGGTAGCTGCTCTTCTGGCTGAGCGCGAAGCCAAACGGCGTGGGGAAAACCCTGAGCATGTCTGGAATGCGCTCCTGTTGTGCCTCATCCTGGGCATGGTGGGAGCTCGCTTGTACCATGTCATCTCCAGCCTTGACTATTATCGCCAGTATCCGCTGGAGATCTTTAACACACGCCATGGCGGGCTGGCTATCTACGGGGCGGTGGCTGGCGGCGCGCTGGCCGTCTGGTTGTACACGCGCCGTTACCACCTCAATTTTGGCCGCTGGGCGGATATCGCCACGCCCGGCCTGTTCCTTGCTCAAGCCATTGCGCGTTGGGGCAATTATCTCAACCAAGAACTATACGGCTATCCCACTACCTTGCCCTGGGGCATTACCATTGATGCAGCGCATCGCATCCCGCCCTTCACCGATCTCACAAAATATCCTTTGACTACGCGTTTTCATCCCACTTTTCTGTACGAGTCCCTGGGCAATCTGGTGAATTTTGTCCTGATCATGTACATTTCGCGGCGCTATGCCGATCGCCTGCAAGATGGGGATTTGATCCTCTGCTATGGCATCCTCTATCCTCTGCTGCGCTTCTTTGTCGAGTTCCAGCGCCCTGATGCCTGGAAAATCGCCGGGGTCGCCACTGCACAGTGGATCGCGATCGCTTCCATCATCCTCTGCAGCAGCCTGCTCATTTACCGCCACCGCTCCCGTCCTAAAGCGGCAGCGAACGAATAGAAAATGGGCTAGCGAAATGGGATGCGCCGGCCCATTGAAAGCCCCTATTTGTTATGCGCGGACCACAGTCGTGCATAGGCAGGGACTGTGAGCCAAGGGAAACATTGTCTCGCTTTGCGCGGACTGTGGTCCGCGCAAAGATTATGGATAAGAGTTAGTGAGCCTAGGGGGATACGTGGTGCCGACCGCCGTACTTTTCCTGTAGCCTAGCGCTAGAGAGCCAAACCTCCCAGCGTTCCATCTTGAGCAACTCTTTGCGTTTGAGGCTCGCCGGGTTGAACGCCCAGGCAAGCATCCACCAGTAAAAGTTCTCCCAGAAGTCCACAAATTTGTGCAGGAAATTTGTTGGGTTCTCCTGGCGCACGACATCAAAGCCCAGTCGGGAGAAAAACTCTGGTACACCGATGCCCTTGGGTAAGAACGAAGACTCCCCGTGCCAGGCACGGATACGGCTCCATTCAGGATGCGTGGCGGCATAGTGTGCCAACGCGCGAAAAGAATGCACCAAGAGGGCATAAGCACGCACGCCCCAGGCAAAGTCAGGGCCGCTTCTCGGCATGGGAGGGATGTGCTCGTTCCACAGATGCAGTTCGCCAATCGTCTCGCCTTTGGCTACCTTTGTCCCGTCGGAAAGCGTGATGTCGCAGTTGCTCTTGGCCACAGCGATGCGCAGCAAGCAGTGTTCGTCATCGGTGAACTCTTGCACGCGGTTCACACGGCGGAGCACCGCGTCAATGCCTTGAATAAAGGCGCGCGGTAGCGCGGTGAGCACGCGCTCCCACAGTGGAAACTGGTTGGCTTCTATCCGTGGGGCAGGCATGGTCTCATTGCCCCAAGGAGATGAGCGCAATGCCTAGCGCGATCAGACCCGCCCCGGTCCAACTCACCTTGCTCACGGATTCATGGAAAATAAGGCGCGCTCCAATGACCTGCACGAGTACAAAGCCCAAGCCCATACTGATGGCAGTAGCATGATGCAAGGGAATAAACTTCAGTAGAGCGGTCAAACTGAGCACGCTGATAAATCCGAGCACATTGCCAATGATCTGCCACCGTAAGATTCCCTTCCAATCAGAGGACATAGCAGACCACTTGAAACTGACCTGGCTGAAGAGGATACAAAGCAGGTTGATGATAACAAGTCCGAGAATGAGGACTGTTTTCATATCCATGCTCCTTCCATTCCGAGCGATAATAATGCACCGTTCACGCGCAGTATAGTCCAAGTCTACCTGAAGTCAACTACTCCTTGCCGGTAGGGTGCAGTTCGGGGTAAGTTGTCGGGTATCAGCCATCAACGAATGCACAACGAATGTGCCGTGCCAGCATTCGTTTATTCGTGTCCCATATTCATTGATGTCCATCTTTCCATTTGCTCTTTTGCAATCCTGCGCCTAAAATGCGAATGCCTTTCCATATCTTTACATAGGAGCACAACAAGGATGTTGGTCGTTACATCGCACAATGGCTTGCCAGGTATCGCAAAGGCAATGCAGGTACTACGCGAAGGGGGCACCGCACTCGACGCTGTCGAAGCAGGGATCCGCTTGGTCGAACTGAATGAGCAAGACGAAGGGGTTGGCATAGGCGGCTTGCCCAACATTTTGGGCCAAGTGGAATTGGATGCCAGCATCATGGATGGACGCACATTGGCAGCCGGAGCTGTGGGAGCCGTACAGGGTTACGCCCATCCCATTTCCATCGCGCGCCGGGTCATGGAACGCACTCCGCATGTCATGCTAGTTGGCGAAGGGGCGAACCGCTTCGCCGCCGAGATAGGCTTTTCCCGCTGCGACCTGCCCTTAGAGCACGCACGGAACAAGTGGCAAGAACGCCTACGCGACCTGTTCCCTGCCGAAGAACTGGATGCGCTGGCAGAACGGAAGGAACTGCTCCCCTTGGTCAGGGAGTTGATCAACACGCGCCTTCGCCAGGGCACGGTCAACTTCCTGGCGCGTGACCGGTATGGGGACATCGCCTGCGGCGTCAGCACCAGCGGCTGGCCATGGAAATATCCCGGCCGCCTGGGCGATTCACCCGTCATCGGCGCAGGCGGTTATGCCGATAACCGCTACGGCGCTGCAGCCTGCACCGGCTACGGCGAACTATCCATCCGCGCAGGCACTGCCCGCAGCATCGTGCTGTACATGAAGATGGGCTTCAGTGTGGCGGAAGCCTGCTGGGAAGCCATGCGCGACTTGCAACCGCTGCTCACCGCCAGCGGTGGCTACATCAACATCGTCGCCATGGACCGACATGGAGAGCCATTTGGCATCACCAGCAAGCCCAGCGGAGGCCACTACCTGGTCATGAGGGAGGATTCCCGCACACCAGAGGAGCGGGATGCTGTTGTCTACCAAGAAAACACCGCCGGGGAATAAGTTTCCCTGCAGATCCTGACCAGTCAGCCGATGCCTACAGCGGTTTGTAGTAAGCGTTTTTGCGCTAGGGAGCGCGCTGAAGCGCGCACTACAAACCTTGAAAACGCCGTTTTTCAGCGCAATGGCGGTGCGGCTTCTGGCATATTGGGGCATCCCCACCACGCCAGGCGCGATAGAAACAAGGCTTTGGATACCTTGGTCAATTGGGGTTATCATACAAAAGCCAAATATGAAGCCTTGCAAAACTACTCGAACAGGTTTGAGCACCTTCGCCACATCTTGGCATGGTAAGGAGGAGCAGAGATGCAGGTAACGATTGGCAAATCAAAACTGGAACTGGTGCAGGGCGACATCACGCAACAGGATACGGAAGCCATTGTCAACGCCGCCAACCCAAGCCTGTTGGGCGGAGGGGGCGTGGATGGCGCGATACATCGTGCCGGCGGACCACAAATCCTTGAAGAATGCCGCAAAATCGGGGGCTGCCCGCCTGGCGAGGCACGCATCACCTCCGGAGGAAAACTCAAAGCCAAATACGTCATCCATGCCGTTGGCCCCATTTACCGGGGCGGCACACAAGGAGAGGCAGAGACCCTGGCCAGCGCTTACCGCAATAGCCTGGAATTGGCTTCCAAGCATGGCATCAAGAGCGTGGCTTTCCCATCCCTCAGCACCGGCGCCTATGGCTATCCCATCGAACTGGCTGCACCCATTGCGCTAAAAACGGTGATGGACTACCTCCAGGCTCACCCGGAAATCGAACTGGTGCGCTTTGTCCTGTTTGGGCATTCTGCTTACGAGGCGTACGAGCGGGCGCTGAAGGGCTTGCTGTAGGAACTCACTGGTCTACACAATCGCAGTACATTGTCCTGCGAAATCGCTACAACTACCCTTTTCAGAGTGCTTCCTTTTCTTTTAGGTGGGGGGCAGCGCGAATCCGTGATCACACGGCACCACTGTTGATGCGGCTCTGAAGCCAACTTGTGAACCGGGCTAGGAGTTGTTCCGGATGTATCCGTTGACTGTATCAACCCCGGTTCAGGCCTTTATTCTGCCGGTGCGCCACAACTGTCGCAGAACTTGGACCCGGGGGGCAACTGTGCCCCACACTTCGCGCAGACAAGCACCAGGGAAGCCCCGCAATTGTCACAGAACTTTGCTCCCGCTCGCACGGGTTGGTTGCAGGAGGGGCAGCGGGCTTGGACTTTGGGCGCTTGAGTCACAGGTGCGGCTGGCTTCGGAGCCATTTGTGCTAACCTGACGAACTCATCAATCAGGTCCGAGCACTCCCGTTTCGTTCCCGGCAGAGTAATCGTCCAAGAAGGGAAGTTAAATTGGAACTGGACGTCAAATTCATCCCTCACCTGGGGGAAAAGGGTAACGTTCAATTCACGGTAGCCGTCCTTGGTGCCTCCCACGAAAAATGAAATTGCTTTGCTCCCTCTTTTTGCCTGGACCTGGGTGTAAGGATTTTGTTGCTCTATTTGGTATCCGTGCACCGTTAAAGTATTGAGCAGAGTTTGCCAGAGTGCCTCCACGTCTCCCCTCACATGTACCATTCTTTTCATGGTGAGAACTCCTTTCAGATTCTTCACTTGGTTGCGGCAGGCGTAAAAGAACGTCTACGTTCAAACGGCAGCGCATTGCTTCTCGCAGTAGTCTCGCCGCGAACTAGGTCAGATATCACCCCATGTCTAGCCAGTTTTTATTGACAGGCTGCACGGGGAGGACTAGGCACCGGATTGTGCCGGTGCGCCATAACTGTCGCAGAACTTGGCTCTGGGACGCGACTCTGCTCCACACTTCGCGCAGACAAGCACCAGGGAAGCCTCGCGATTGTCACAGAACTTCCCTCGCCCGCGCAGGTTGATCGCAGGAGGACAACGGGCTTGGGCTTTGGGCGCAGCGGCGGGGGCTACGGGTGCGGCCATGACCGCGGCAGCCACTGGGGAAGCCGAGGCGACGTACGGGTTGATGAACTGCCTAGTGTGGTCAATGACCTCCCTCTGCTTGCAAGCCCCGAAGGCTGGGAAAGCAGCCAGAGGCCAGAAGACAATAACGGCGACCGCACCACGATTTGGAAAACATGCGCTCGTTGGACTCCATCGAAGCAACTCTTTCCCTGGCTATTGTGTCGTACCCTTCTCCTATGGGGATTGTCAAAGAGCTGCCGGAGCTTCGCACGAAGCCTGCGAGCGAAAGCAAGCATCATGACAATTCGTGCGCTAGTATACACCATAATCGGCACGCAAGCAACTGAGCGTATCCTGAGGGTGTTGAAAAACATTCAGAGGTCACCATGATGTCATGCTGAGCCTTGCCCTGAGCAGGGCGAAGGGGCAGCGAAAAGAATCCCCACCTCTGTATCGTCGAGATGCTTCGGCTTCGCCTCAGTATGACAATGCGGACTTTTTCAACGCTCTCAGAGTGTCGTTCTTTACCAGGGATTCATGTGAGTAACAGCCACCATGAGACGGCTGCTTTTTGGATCTAGCAGCATTCTGAGAAAAGCGAGGAGTAAGAAAGCAAGATTGCTCCAAAGCCTGCTTTCGGCAAAGCCAAAAGGGTTTTTGCCGGTAACTCTACAAAGCAGTTTTAGCCCCCTTCTTTATCGTTGCACGCTTGCTATGGGTCAGTAGTGCGCCTTACCCAAGCGGGCTTTCACCCCATAAGAAGCAACAAGTTACGTGTCGCACTAATGGCGTGAAGCGGTCGGCTGGAAGCGCATATTGGGCGGCGCTGAGGGAGAATCATCTCCAAAGTATCCACAACATTTAGCTCTTTTCGACCTTTGCTCCACATTCCGCACAGAATTTCGCCCCTGGGCTGAGCTTTGCGCCGCATTGTGTGCAATGCTCCTCTGTATCTATCTTCGCACCACACTCTGGACAGAACTTGACTTTAGCAGGTAGTGGGGCATTGCAACTTGGACAGGTGGCCCGTACGCCTTCCCGCCAGCTTTTCTCCTTCAGCATTTCCCGATCCTCTTCGGCCACCTGCGAATGCGCCCAGATTTCTTCTGTCGTCCGACTGGCCTGAGCCGCAGCCATTTCTACGCCAAGATCAGGTGCGCAGTTCTTGCACAAACCTTTCTTATCGTTCCAACAACTCTTGCGGCATACCCACGATGAGCAACGGGGGCACTGGACAAAGTCAGATTTGACTTCCTCCATTGCCTTAGCAAAGGCTTCGTCGTGAGCCTTCTCCCAAGCCGCCGAACGCGCCCGTTCGCCTAGGTCGGCTGCCCGTCCAAAAACCCCGCCAAACAGGCTGCCTGCTGCATCAAGTGCACTGGAGACTGTTCCTATTGCAGACGGTTGAAAGCGCGTGCGAAACCCTGACCCACACCGATCGCAATAAAACTCAAACTGAAACCCTTGATTTGTGCTGAGGTCAGAGTAATTCCGAGTGAATTCTATTTTGTCCATGCGTTTCCTCCTTGGGGGCAAATCGGTTTCCTGCGTGCGATTATTCTAATCCTTTTCTTGAAAAGTGTCAACGAGTCATGGCCGATGAGCCACGGACACGCAAGGCGGACAGATGTCCATCGCTACGGCACGTATTCCGGCAGCGGCCATTCGGGTGGGATGAAAAACAAACTGCCGAAGCCATGCGTCTTGCGCACGCCTTCACCAAAGAGTATCTTCCCCTCAAACGAGGCCTGGGGATTCTGGCTCACCCCACGCGTCGGCGTGACCATCAGGGGAATGTCAAAGATGCGCGTTCCTGAAAAGTTCCTTGAGCTCATGCTGGTACGTTGAATCAAAAGCTATCGTGGTGGTGCGCGTTCCCGCCTGGCTGGTCATGGTCGCGGAAATGCCCGGCACTTCTTCCAGATGGAGGGTCATCTCCAACTGATCACCTCGCATCTGTCCGTGGATGGTAAAACGTCCGTTGGTGGAACCGTAGAGGATGCTGAAGGGGGTAGGGACGATAAAGACCGGTGAAAGGATTTCAAATGTCGCAGCACGCGGTTCGAGTTGTCCCAGATGAAGCATGCGGGGGGGAAATGGTTTCGGTCCACATAGACCACAGAACAAAGCAGACGATTGTGATTCCCAGCAGTCCCAAGAGGAGGCCGCCGATGCGCGCCTCTTTCTCCTTTCTTACCTGGGCCTCTCGCGTCGCTTTCTCCGCCAGAAGCCGATGCCCGGCCAGGTGGGACTCATCCCATACCTGCTGTTCCATCAGCCAGGCGAGGACCTCTTGTCTGGCCTCTTCTGTCAACTCATAAATCAAGCCCCTTTTCGCCCAAACTTTGCCATTCGATTGGATTCAATCGCAATTCGCCACCGCCCTCATCGTTCTCAACGAGCAAAATGGCGTGAAGTCGGGCAAAAGGCAAGACGTTTTGTCTCCAGACGCGCCCCACACACAGATAGCGGTGCATGATTTGCCTTTGCGGAGCGTTGAACTCGATCTCCACCTGGCAAAACCAGGCAACCAACCCGATCAGAAAGCAGATTCCACTGACGCTCAACAGGAAAGCAATGTCTGTCGCCGTGAGAGGAGTAGGGAACGCTCGATCACGATAGAACAAGCCAAACAGGCTAAGCAGGCCAAAGCCGATAGAGACGAGGCTCAATTCTTTCTTTTCCTTGAGGTCAGAAGTGATGCGCAGGGAAGTGGGGGATTTTTGGATGTACCGGAAATCGGGGATAGCCATTTGAGTCCCTCCATTTCGACGAAAGCGGACGGATTCAAAAACCGCGTATCAAGTCAGGCTGTCGCCGGCGATGGAACGCTCTATGCACGCCCCTCTTTTAACCCGAAGTTCTGTTTCGTTGCTCATTGCGCCGCTGTTTCAAATACTGCCGGAGGATCCACGCCTCCGCGCCATCCGGATCCTCCCATGCGACAAACTCACCAGTTCGCTTGTCCACCACGTAATCCGCTTCCCCCCAACCCCCACGCAGCAGTTCATACGGCGATTCGCGCAGAGCCGTTTCCGTCGTTACGCCTGTCAGAAGGCGAAACCGCCATTTGCGGATCTGCCGACGTAAGGTATCTATTCCCAACCACACCAGCCCCCATCCAGCGAGAAAAACAATCCACCCGACCAAAAGCGCCCACACCAGGAGCATTTGCATCAAACGCTCCCCCACAATAGCATCCCGAATCTCCCCGTAGAGAACCCAGACGAGGGCCAATCCAAACGCACCAATAATTAGCCAGGCGATTCGACGGTTCATTGTGCCACCTCGGGAAACAACCGCTACACGAGCAGCCTCGTGTTGCATGAGCGAGATGTCGGGCGCCAGGATAGTTGCTGTGCGCTAATGACTCCCCTCCCATTGAACATACGCATCGTACATGTCCGGCAGAGTTTTCCACTCTACCTGACCGGCTTTCACATAGACGTCAATGCGTTGCAGCCAGGTTTCGAGCATTTTCGGGTCGAGCGGCGTGCCGAGACTCCAACCGACGTAGTAGGTGTTTACCTGACCAGGTTGGGCGAGGGCAATGGCTTGTTCCAGTTCCTGGATGGAATAGTCAATATCCGCCTGGGTCAGGTCTTTGTCGGACGTTCGACCGGTAGCGTTTTCTTCCATGTAATTCAATTCGCCGCTGGCAGGGATGAGCACCATACGCCCGTTGGGGTCGGGTGTCAGCCAGTTGGCGCCGCTATTCATCCGCCAAGGATGCAGACGGTCTGCCAGCGCGGTGGGGAACGTGTCGTGACAGAGGGCGGGGGTTTGGCAATCGCGGAACTGAGCCGGGCGGCTTTCGGGTGGCATAGACATCACCGCGTAGGCAACCTGTCCGGTGGTGAAGAGGTAACCGGCGTCGGCAGCGGCCGTCACCCAATCGCAGTGCGAGACGATACCGGAGACGTGGCGCACGGTCACGCCCAGCGACTCCAGTTGCTCCTTCTCCGCCCGCAGGTCAGCAGCGAAGCGCCGGCAATCGTAGTTCCTCTGGCCGCCGATGTCGGCGTGTACGCCGACCCCATGCCCGCGCTGCTCCATCTCCAGCAGCACGTTATCGCCCCAACGCAGGATGCCCTCGGTGACCTCCTTGCTCTCCCAGGTCAATTTGGCGCCGTAGGTCTCGAATAGGGAAGCGTATTCGCGCATGAGTTGAACGTGCTGAGCAAAGCGCGCCTGGTCCTGGTCGTCATTCCAGCCTTCCAGGTGCACCATGATGCCCAGGTAAAGGACGCCCTGCCCTGAAGAAGGGGTGGCAACCGGCGCTTCCGTTGATTTTTCAAACAATTCTTGGGCATACCGAATCACCGTTTGCGTCAATTGCCGATCCATCGCTTCAGGAAACATCGCGGGCGGTGTTTTCGGATCGTACGTTTGATTGGGCGGGTAATCGTTCAGCCGCACCCACGGCACGCCGCCTTGGATCGCCGCATTGATCATATCTACCGCGTGCGCGTTGTTCGGCTGGACGTGGTCTTTTTCGGATTGAATGCGCTGGTACGGCACGCGAATCTGGCCAATGAAGTTCGCCGCCTCGCGCTCCGACCACCACGCATCGTTGCTGCAGGGTTGCCATTGGATTCTTCCTCTGTCGCCCGTAGAGCATCCGCTCGTATAGTTGCGGTCGGCGGGACCTTCCCAATCTATCAGGAATTTCACCGGCAAGTCGGGATGACGCGCAAGCGCGCCGCTTCCCATCGTGATGCCATACGAGTATGTGGCGATGCCGATTTTTTGCGCGTCCACATTGGGCAAGGTTGCCGCAAAGCGCACAACCGCCGCGAGTCCGTCTTGTTGCTTGTATCCGTTATAGTCCTCCTGCCCAGTGCTTTTGCCGCGTCCATCCGGGTCAAAAGTGATGGCGACGATGCCCGCGCTGGCCATGCGCATCGCGTCGTCTGTGAACGCCCTGCTATCACCGGTGCCGCCTGGCACGAGGACGAGGGCAGGATATTTTTTGCTCGTGTCCTGCGGTGCGAAAACCTGGACGTACAGCTTCGCGTTCGTCATGGGGTTCGTCACCGAGTACGTCTGTACGGCACCGGCGGAAATCGGCAGCGTGATGTTGGGGCTGGGCTTGGTCGGCAGCATTGGCCTGGTGGGCAATGGTGGCGGCATGGGTTTCGTCGTGGTCGGTGGCAGAGTCGGCTTGACGGTAGGGGGTTGTGGCGATGGCATGGGTCCGGTTTGAATCGGCGCGGTGGATGTGGGCGATGGAATGAGTTGCACCGGATTGCACGCGGCGATGGTGAACAACAAGACGAGCAAGATCAAACTGTTGAGGTGTTTCATTTTCATTCTCCTGAAAAACGGGGGCCTGCTATATCGTGTCGTTTGCAGCCAGGCGAATAGATGGAGCGCGGTATTCACATTCGCGGGATTACGATGGAACGCACCATGATCGCCTTCCGGATCCTGGAGTAACAACGCAATGGTGCCGCCATACTTTTCGATCCATGCGCGTCCAGGTCATTCCCGCGCATCCGTCGCGATCTGGATTCGGATCGCGTCCCCGCAGAACAAGAGCCACTGGGTTCCGGCAAAGGGGTGCGCGCCGAACTTGCCGCGCTCGATATCCAAATTGCCGGGAAAATAAGCCTACGCCGCCCGCGTTTGCAACCGTCAATCCGAAATACTTGTTCATCGAATTGTCCAGCGCGGTTACCGCGTAGGAATTCGCCGAACTACGGCTAAAGCCATGCAGAAACGCGTCGCCACGCGCAATGTTCTGCTCGCGCAAAACGCGCTCGATAATTGGATGCATCTCGTACGGCGAACAATAATCCTGAAAGCGCTCTCTTTCACTGAACCACCATTGCAACGCGAGGATCGCATAGCCGCGCGGCGAACAGATGCCCCAAGAACAATTCGTCGAACGCCCAACGAGTTGCGCGTGAGCCGCAGCGCGAAGCGAGGGAGCGCAGCGACCGAGCGAAGCGCTGTCGGCTCCACGCGCTTGTTAGAGCGCTAGCCCTTTTACAAATCTGGCAACGATAAATCAGAATAGTCCCCTTGACGAATTCTCAGCTCTCGCCGCTCTCGTTCTTTGAGACCATCGTATATCACATAGAGAAGCGCCTCAGCCCCCATTGGGGGTGTCACTACGGGAGAGAAAACAGTGGTTCCACCTGTGTAGCGCTGCCCGACCCAGTTAAGCACCCTCTCTATTGCAGCTAATGCGTTCCTGACCTTTTCACGACTCGCGGCCTCCAGAGGCTTTGCATCTTGGGCGAGAGCAATGTTCAGGTCTCGATGAGCAATCCGACGATTCCTCCAATCGCGGCAGAACTTCGCTGCCTCAATCGCCTCTCTTACCAATGATTCAACTGTCTCAACAGCCTGGTCTTCTACAAGCTGGGGTAACCGTTGAATCGTCAAGTTGGGTTTCCCAGCAGATTTAGGAGGATCTGTCAGACGAGCAATGTGCATCAAGATATCATACCACAGAACATCTTGCACAATGCGAAAGAACAAAGGAGCAGCCTTGTTCAGCAACTCTACCCTTGAGGGCTTCTTGCCAAACAATTCCGTGTACTCTTGCCATTTGACATAGAGCCGAGCTACCTCTTGGCATAGGGCGTAGAAAAGTGCTCCCAACGCCGCTCCCATTTGCTCAATGTAATACTCTTTGGTTTCTGATACACTTCGATAACGATTCATTTCATAGCCAGCGCTCTAACTATATTTTCAACCGAAACGGCTTAAATAACATTTAGGGCGCGACGGTTTAACTATCCCAAAATCGTAGTTAAACCGTCACGGCTTAACCGCATCAAAAGCCGCAAAATGACGTCTATATGGTAAAATAAGCCATGGTTTTTGTCAAACGTGAGATTGTCGTCAATGCACTAATGCCAAGAGTTAAAAAGGAGTCAAGTATGGCCTCCTCACCCTTCCTCAACCAGGTTCGCCAGGTGATGCGCCTCAAGCACATGAGCCTCAGCACAGAAGACTCGTATCTCTACTACATCAAGCAGTTCATCCTCTTTCACAACAAACGTCATCCCAAAGACATGGGCGTTGATGAAATCCGCGCTTATCTGTCCCACTTGGCGGTGGAAAGACGAGTTTCAGCGTCAACCCAGAAGGTGGCCCTCTCCGCTTTGCTCTTTCTGTATCGAGACGTTCTCAAAATACAACTGCCCAACATCGAGGGTATTGAGCGAGCGCGGGCAGCGAAACATATCCCTGTAGTGTTCACACGCGAGGAGGTCAGCGCCATCCTCTCTCATCTGACCGGCACGCCCCATCTGGTGGTCAGCTTGCTGTACGGCTCAGGGCTGCGTTTGATGGAGGCGTTGCGTCTGCGAGTCAAGGATATTGATTTCACCTATCGGCAGATTACCGTGCGGGACGGCAAAGGAGAAAAAGATCGCGTGACTGTCCTGCCACAGTCTTTGGTCGAACCGCTCAAGTGTCAGTTAGCGTATGCTAAGAAGATCCATGAACAAGATCTGAAAGAAGGGTATGGAGCAGTTTACTTGCCCTACGCGTTGGAACGAAAATATCCGAACGCCAATAAAGAATGGGCCTGGCAGTACGTCTTTCCAGCGGATCATCGTTCGGCCGAGCCGCGCACAGGCCTCATCCGCCGTCACCACTTTCACGAGGACAACGTTCAACGCGCAGTCAAACAGGCCATTCGCAAGGCGGGCATTGCCAAGCATGGCAGCTGTCATACCTTCCGCCATAGCGTTGCTACCCACCTACTGGAAGCCGGCTATGACATCCGTACTGTCCAGGAACTTCTCGGCCATAAGGATGTACGCACAACCATGATCTACACCCATGTCCTCCAACACGGCGGATTTGCTGTGCGCAGCCCATTGGATGAGACTCCGCTCAATCTCTGCGGTAATGGCAGCCGCGGCTGACTTTGTTCTCCCAGGCAGCCTGCGCCACGATGAGCGCTGCCTGCACGGCGTTGCGCAGCCCGATCAAGTCGTCCGAGAGTTTCGTCGTGCTGTAGAAGCGCGTGATGTCTATCTGCAGGTTGCGTAAGTCACTGATGGCGCGATCCAGGCGCCGCGTCGAACGCACCAGCCCCACATAGTTCCACATGATATGCTGAATGGTCGCCATATCCTGGCGGATGAGCGCCGGGTCCGCAACTTCGGTCAGGCCGCCGTTGTACCACGGAGGGATGTCATCGGGGTCACAGCCCAGTTCACCTAGGTTGTGCGCAATATCGTAGGCAGCACGCACACCCCACACCAACCCCTCTAACAGCGAAGCACTGCCCAGGCGATTTGCACCATGTACGCCAGTGCAGGACACTTCACCCACCGCATACAGGTTACGGATAGTCGTCCGCCCATATTCGTCTACCCATACTCCACCGCAGTGGTAGTGCGCAGCAGGCACCACCGGAATCAAGTCTTTGGTGATATCCACGCCGAATTCCAGGCATCGTTGGTAAATGGCGGGGAAATGGGCTTTGATTTCGCCCGCTGACAAGTACGACTTGAGATCCAGATACACGCATTTGCTGCCGGTGGCCAGCATCTCCTGATGGATGCTGCGGGCTACGACATCCCGAGGAGCCAGGTCTTTCCATTCCGGGTCGTATTTGTGCATGAAAGGCTTGCCGCGATCATCCACCAAACGCCCTCCCGCGCCACGGATTGCTTCTGTAATCAAAAACCGCGCCTGATCGCGGTAATAGAAAGCGGTGGGATGAAACTGCACGTACTCGGCATTGATGATGCGCGCGCCAGCGTTGTAAGCCATAGCCAGCCCATCTCCACGCGCCGTAGGGGGATTGGTGCTGTATAGGAAAATGCGCCCCAGGCCACCGGTAGCCAGGATCGTTTTCTTCGCCAGGTAGGCATCCACTTTGCCCGTGGCTTGATCGAACACATAAGCGCCTACACAAGAGAGCGGGTCATAGATGGTCAGGCGGTTTCGGGAATGGTGGGCAGGGGTCAGCAAATCCACTGCCGTGTGCCGCGTCAACAATTCGATGTTGGGGCAAGCACGCAAGGCTTCCACGAGTTTCTCTTGGATGGCGCGCCCGGTATAGTCACCCACATGTACGATGCGCTCGGTTGAATGCGCCGCCTCCTTGATGCGCTCCAAGCCATTGCCGGGCATACGGTCAAAAGGCACGCCCAGTTCTTCCACCAGGAACTCGCGCACCAGTCTGGGACCTTCTTCAGCCAAGATACGCACTGCGCGGGGATTGCTCAAACCAGCGCCGGCACGTTCAATGTCTTCGCTGAGCAACTCCGGCGAATCATCGTCGCCACGGTAGATAATCCCCCCTTGCGCATAGTACGTGTTCGACTCATGGGGATCTTCTTCTGCTGTAACGACTGTGATGCGCAGGTCAGGGTTCTTTGCCAGATGCAATGCGGCAGTGGCACCAGAAATGCCACAGCCAATGATCAGGACATCAGTTTGAATATGGGCCATTTCATTTCACCGCCAACATTTTTTGCAGCGCGAGGTTCGCCCAACGCGAAATGTCCGGGGAAACCCGCACGACGTTCACGGGGTCATCCGCCAGCAGATGGTCGAGGGTATAACTGAGGTTGTACGGATTGATGCGGTACATCGCTCCGCACAGCGACCTGGCGAGGGGCACAATCGTTTTGTCGGGGTTCTCCTTAGCCAGCCTTGCCACCAGGTGGATTTCGGTCCCAATGGCAAAGGCAGAACCCGGCGCAGCGCTTTCCACCGTCCGCACGATGAAGGAAGTAGAGCCATTGGAGTCAGAGCGGGCAACCACCTCGGCAGGGCACTCTGGATGCACAATGACCTGGATGCCAGGATATTGGCGGCGCACTTGTTCCACATGCTCTACGGTGAAAAAGGTGTGCACGTGGCAGTATCCCTTCCAAACCACCACCGTCGCGCGCCTGGCTGCGTCCCTGCTGGCTTCGGGATCAGCGGGGTCCCAGACGGCAATCTCCGCTGCCGGAATGCCAATGGCGAGCGCGGAATTGCGGCCCAAGTGCTCATCGGGAAAGAACAGCACATGCCCTTTCTCCCTCAGCGCCCAGCGCAGGATCGCTTGGGCATTGGCTGATGTGCACACCGCCCCGCCTTTCTGCCCACAGAACGCCTTGAGCGTGGCATACGAGTTCTGGTAAGCAACCGGGAGGAGGTCATCGCCCCACAGTGCGGTCAAGTGCTGCCAGGCAACTTGAGCCTGGTCCACATCAGCCATCTGCGCCATGGGGCATACGGCGGAATGCGCGGGCAAACAGACGATTTGCTCCGGTGCACAGAGCATGGCAGCCGTCTCCGCCATAAAATCTACGCCGCAGAAGACAATGTAACGGGCGTCGCGGGCCTGCGCTGCAATGCGCGATAACTCGAGGGAATCGCCGCGGTAGTCTGCAAACTGGATCACCTCATCCCGCTGATAGTGATGGCCCAGGATGACCAAAGCAGCACCGAGTTCCGACTTTGCCTCGCGGATGCGTGCGAAAACCTCCCCTTCCGAGAGGGTTTGATACTCTGCCAGCGTGCCCACAACCTCCGCCTCTGCTTCTAGGCTGATGTCCAGCGCCGGTGCCGAATGGGTCAATGCTCCCACACTGATATAATCCACGCCGGTTCGGGCTATTTCTGCTACATTGTCCAGAGTGATGCCGCCCGACGCTTCCAGCTCAACCCGCCCGCCAGCCAAAGCCACGGCTTGGCGCATCTGATCTGGGTCCATATTGTCCAGCATGATGCGGTGAACACCTAGTTCCAGCGCCTCACGCAACTCGTCCAGGTTCTTGACCTCCACTTCAATGGGTAGCCCAGCCTGGTTGTGCGCTCGCACCCGTTGCACGGCTGCGGTAATGCTCCCTGCGGCGGCGATGTGGTTGTCTTTGATCAGCACCATGTCATACAATCCGAAGCGGTGATTCTTGCCGCCGCCAAGGCGCACGGCCATTTTGTCCAGCACACGCAAGCCGGGAGCGGTTTTTCGCGTATCCAAGATCACCGCTTTGGTGCCCTGTGCCGCCTCGACGTAACGATGGGTGAGCGTGGCGATGCCCGACATGCGCTGTAAAAAGTTCAAGGCGACCCGTTCGGCGCTGAGTATGCTCCTGGCTGGGCCATGCACCGTCGCCAGCACATCGCCGCGTGCGACTGGGCTGCCATCGGCTACACGGCTTTTGAAGGTGATGCGCTCATCTACTGCCGCGAATACCCGACGCGCCACCTCCAGCCCAGCCACAATCCCAGGTGCTTTTGCCACAACTTTGCCGCGCAAACGCAAATCGGCGGGCAATGTCCAGGTACTGGTGACATCGCCTGAGCCAATGTCTTCAGCCAATGCCCGGCGTATGATTTCCTCGATTTCCCTTACTTCTGCAGCATCCTGTGTTTCCATTATCTTATCCTGTCTTGGCAATAGGTTTATGCCGCAATACCTTGAGATATTTTACACCTTATAGCCCCATTTGTCAATGAACCCTTTGGGAAGGGAGCCTTTCATCTGCACTGTCCTTGTTCCTGCGCCACTCTAGGGGTATAATACATCCAAGAATAAAGGTGGTCAACCGCAGTGAACGAAGGCTTGTGGCTGTTGCTTCATCGGCTCCAACGCCCTTCAAGCAAGCCATAGCACGCACATGGTGGATGGGCTGCACTGCTATAACATCGTTCGCTTTGACAGATCCCATAAGGAGAAAGGAACATGATGATCTACGAGCATGGAACATTGGTTACCGTGGACGCGCAGCGACGTGTTATCACGGATGGAGCAATGGCGGTAGAAAATGGACGCTTTGTGGCCATTGACAAGTCCCATGTACTACACGAACGATTCCCCAACGAACCACGCACCGATCTCAAGGGAGGAATCGTCACCCCAGGATTGATCAACACGCACGTGCATTTGGCGCAAGCCATGATCCGAGGCTGTGCAGAGGACATGGAACTGCTCGACTGGCTTGGCAAGCGCGTGTGGGTGCTACAGGGCAACTATACGGAAGAAGATGGTCGAGCCAGTGCAGAACTGTGCATCTTGGAGATGCTCAAGTCAGGCACCACCACTTTTGTCGAATCCATGCTGGCGGAACGCTATGGATTTGATGGCATTGCGGAGGTCGTGCTGCGTTCAGGCATCCGTGCAGTATTGGCTAAGATTGTCATGGACATCGGGACCTATGCCACAAAGGACAGTTGGATGCATCCCGGCATGATCGAAGATCGCGAAACAAGCCTCAGAAACACATTGGCGATGCACGACAAATGGAACGGCGCCGGCAATGGCCGGCTGCGTGTCTGGTTCGGACCACGCACTCCAGGCGGCGTTACACCGGAACTGTACCGCGAGATCAGCGCATTAGCACGCCAGAGGAACATGGGCATCACGGTGCACTTAGCGGAAGTACAGGCGGACCGCCTATTCCTGCAAGAGAAGTACGGCAAGACGCCCGCGCAATTTGCAGAGGATGTGGGGCTGGTTGGCCCCAATGTGCTGTTGGTACACGCCGTGTGGATGGACGAGGATGACATCGCTATCCTGGCGCGCACACAGACGAATGTCAGCCATAACCCAGTCTCCAACGCCAAGTTGGCTTCAGGCATCGCACCTATCCCGGAAATGCTTGCAGCAGGCGTGAACGTCGCTCTGGGCACCGACGGTGGCCCCAGCAACAATACCTACGACATGGTGCGCGACATGCGCTGGGCTTCCTACATCCACAAAGCGCGCACGCTCAATCCCTTGGTCATGCCAGCCGAAACAGTGCTGGAAATGGCCACCATCCATGGAGCGAAAGCAATCGGCTTGGAAAAGGAGATTGGCTCGCTCGAGGTGGGGAAGCAAGCCGATTTTGTCGTCTTTGATTCGGATAAGCCGCACTTGACTCCGCACATGGATGCAGTTTCTACATTGGTTTCTGCCGCTACCGGCGCCGATGTGGATATGGTGGTGATCGGTGGGCAAGTCGTGGTGCGGGATGGCCATGTGCTCACTATGGATGAAGAACGCGTTCTACGCGAAGCCCGTGAGCGAGCGGCAGCCGTTTGGAAACGTGCGGGCATCGAATGGAAACCGCGCTGGCCTGTGCGATAACTATACAGGACGGGCTGGTTAATCAACCACTGTTATAACGCTGAACATGGGCAACATGTTTTGACAATCGGACAACTGTGCGATAGAATTCAACCACCAACCTGCAGTAACGAGTTGAATCC
>Ga0315298_1004964_pt1 | contig 19354 bp, 13 predicted proteins | sample WHS_1_MG_FD_203077 | JGI IMG/M metagenome (GOLD analysis project Ga0315298, IMG submission 203077) | Extremophilic microbial mat communities from Washburn Hot Springs, YNP, Wyoming, USA - WHS_1_MG | ecosystem: Environmental > Aquatic > Thermal springs > Hot (42-90C) | place: USA: Wyoming...
AGAAGCTTAAGTCGAAAAATCCCAGCATAATTGGAGAGTTCATCTATGGAAAAAGAGTTGCTGAGGCAGTCAGTCGAGAGAAGGGTGTTAAGGTGAGATACTCTTTTCCAAGGGCTTATCCTTTCTCTACTTTTTTCTATTCCGGGTTCAACTCAAAAAGGATGAGTTTCGATGACAAGATGAGGACTATTAAAATATTGCTTGACGCGATAGATATGGCCTTCGAGGAAGCATGGGAGTTTAACAAGCTCTACGACTTTTTCACAGCACACGGGTACAGGGAGCGTAAGAAATATTTCCGTAGTGCACGCGAAGGGGAAAGCGAATACTATATACCTAGACACGGGGCTATACGGATTATGGAAACCAGCAAAGCTGGATATTATCTTGGACTCAGGGATGGCCGGCTACTTGCTTTCAAACGAGGCGGAGGCATTGAATGGATGTTCGTAGCCCGTGGAGCAATCCAGCCTACTGCTCCCATACTTCTTGACACTATGCCTCTCATCCTTGGCGAAGATGGTACCATATACTTTTTCAGTAGCGATAAATCAAGTATCAGCCATTATTTTTACGCTTTAAATCCGGATGGAACGTTGAAATGGGGATTCAAAATCGAAAACAAGAATACGACCAGTATTAAAACTCCAGTTTTCTCTAACGACACGATATACGTCGCATTCTACGAGATGGTGTTTAATGAAAGCATTATCCAAGCCTTAACCCGCAACGGAGATTTAAAATGGAGCTTCAGGTTGGAGGGCAGGATAGAAACAAGTCCAACCATTGGTTACGATGGAACACTATACTTTACATGCAGCGATTCCCACCTTTACGCATTAGGCATCGATGGAAACCTGAAGTGGAAGTTCAAGGCGGAGGGAAGGATCGTAATAAGCCCCGTGATAATAGACGCGGATGGAACAATATACTTGCAAACCATCGAGCATCTCCCAGGTCTCCCCGCAGTCTTCACGGATCACTGTAAATACTACCTCTACGCTATAAATCCCGACGGAAGCCTAAAATGGAGAAGAGAACAAGGAAAGTATGAACTTATAGGTGTGGAATAAGAATAGTGCGCGCTAGCGCGCGTAACCGATGTCTAACGCTAAAACCGGCATCCCTATAGCCATATACCTTAAGGACTTTGAGACGTATAGCGGAACATCAATGCGCGCGCTAAACAATGATTGAAGATAAAAAACATTGTGTTTACGTAATTGCTTAATGACGTGGAGACCTGCACTAAGTATTACGAAAAATATAAGAAATATCGTGAGGAGGATAGGGTTAGGATTAGGCTGTGGTTCAAGCGCGCGCCCAAAAACTTATATTATTGTAAGAAAAAAGGAAAGTGAAGATGGAAGAGTCTTTGCTTCAGAAGATTACTGCCTTCAAGGAAGAGGTTCATAAGGCAGTTGTTGGATATGACGAAATTATTGAAGGTCTTCTCATCGCCCTTATATCCGGTGGACACGTTCTGATTGAAGGAGTCCCCGGCATAGCGAAGACTTTATTAGCGAAGAGTTTTGCTCAGGCTCTCTCCCTAAGCTTTTCAAGGGTCCAGTTTACACCAGACTTGGTTCCTTCCGACATAACCGGTACCAGCATATTTGACTCCAAGACTGGGAGGTTCAGCTTTAAAGAGGGACCGGTCTTCACAAACGTTCTTTTAGCTGATGAGATAAACAGGGCGCCGCCTAAAGTTCAGAGCGCACTACTGGAGTGCATGCAGGAGAAGCGGGTTACGGTTGATGGGAACCCCCATCCATTGCCCGAGCCCTTCTTCGTAATAGCCACTGAGAACCCGATAGAGATGGAGGGTGTTTATCCCCTGCCTGAGGCTCAGATTGACAGGTTCATGTTCAAGCTGATAATGAAGTATCCAAGCAGGGACGAGGAGAAGATTATGCTATCTAAGTATGTTTCAAGAGACATACCTGTGGTAAGCCCGGTTCTTAGCTCAGAGGATTTAATGAGAATAAAGGAGCTTGCTGGAATGGTAACAATGGTTCCGAAGGTTTTCGACTACATACTCGACATAGTTGACGCAACAAGGAAGGATGAGAGAGTGATGCTTGGAGCCAGTCCAAGAGCGTCGCTCCAGATAGCCCTTGCCTCCAAGGCGAGGGCCATGATAAAGGGAAGAAATTACGTTTCGCCTAGCGATGTGAAGGCAATTGTTCCCCATGTTTTGAGGCATAGGATTATGCTTAAGCCGGAAGCTGAGCTTGAAGGAGTTAAGGTGGACAACCTTGTTTTGGAGTTGCTTGATAAGACTCCTATTCCTAAGCTGGTTTAAATGTCCTTAGACTTAGGCAAGATAAGGGCTCTCGAGAAAATCGTGCGACTGAAAATAATCGACATAAGCAGAAAGTCCACGGGCATTAAAGGCATAAGCACCGAGCTTGCGGATTTAAGAGAATATGTTCAGGGGGATGATGTCCGCTTCATAGACTGGAAGGCTACGGCTAGAAAAGGAAGGCTGATGCTGCGGGAGAGGGTTGAAGAGAGGGAGCAGAGCATCCTCATAATGCTGGATGTGAGTGGATCCATGGGGCTGGGATCAGGTGCAAGCAAGCTTAGGCACGGGGTCTTCGCATCTGCAGCCATAGCTTACTTAGCGATTAAGGATAAGAATAGGGTAGCGTTGGCAACTTTCTCAAACTTCGTTAAAGATTTCATCGGATTTGGAAAAACTACTAGACACCTCTACGCTATATTCGACGTTTTGGTTAACGTAAAGCCTTATGGAAATACGGATATAGAGTATTCTGTGTTGCGTGTTCTGCCCCACATTAAATCCAGGTCTCTCGTGATGATGATGACAGACATGTCCGACAAACCTGAATCGATGAGAAGGGCTTTCGAGCTTCTGACTTTAAACGGTCATAAAGTCATAGTTTTCCACATATATGATCCTGAAATGTACAAGCTTCCTGAGGGGGTAGACGTAATCATCTTTAAGGATCCATCGACCGGAAAAGAGATGAAACTCAATGTTAAGGACCCAATGTTCAAGGCTACGTATGAAGCACTCGTCCACGCTGAGGAAAGAAAAAGAATGGATTTCATCAAGAAATGCCGTGGAGCAGGCATAGACATTATGCCGATCAAGACAACGGAGCTTGTTGAGCATGCCCTCATTAGATACCTCACAGTGAAGAAGAGAGGCTTCCTCCTCAAATAGCAGAGTTTGTTTCAGCTCAATGTGTGTAGGCTAATTCAAAGTTTCGAAACAACCTCATTCGTATTTTTCAATACTTTTTCAGCCTCCTCTATACTTGGTTTGTATCCGGCGTAGGCACATTTCTCGCCTAGTTCAAACACGTATTCAACAGCCTCCACATCAACTCTTTGCACGAGTACCTGTAGCCTTTCAATAATTTCTTCGTTAGCCAATGATCTTTGAAGACCAAGTTTACTTATCAACTTGTCTTTCAATAGTTCCGCTGAATACCGGACCACTAAATCATATCTTCCCTCGTTAATCCATCGAACAGCCTCCTTTAATTCCTCCACGACATGCTCTCCACCAGCTTTCTGCGTCTCGCCTGTACCCATTTCGGAAAGAGTTTCAACTGGTTGCTCAATAATCCTCTTCTTGATCACAGGAAATATCGTTTCGGTTCCGAAATACTCATTAAGACTTTCTGAGGCGAAGAAATAGAATAGGCCTGTGGAACCGAAAACAAGAGGAAGGATATAGGAGATAACCGTCAGAGCTTGGGGCATGCTTAGTAGGGGAGGTAAGAATCCGAAGATGAAGAAAATTAATCCAAGCATTATGTGAACCATAAACACGATGATGGAGAGCAACCAGCTTAGAAACCCTTTTGCTTTCTCCAAAATCACCACTAGGAGAATTGTAAGGACTCCAAGTGAAAGCTGTTCCATTTTTCCAGCCTGCTTAAGCAGGGCCATCTGTATAAGCGAGATGATAATGAGGGAAAAACCTGTTATTAAAGCACCCCATACAACACGTCTAAGCTCTGCCGGTTTTCTTGTAGACATCGGCCATGTTTTCACTGGCAAGGGATTTTAAAATATTTGTCCCAATATTGATTCAGTATTGCAAGCTGCAGACTAAAGCAGATAAAAGAGGAGAAAAAATGAAGGAGTTATAGCTTACTAAGCAATTCCTCGGAATACTTTAGAACCTTCTCAGCCTCCTCTTTGCTCGGTTTATACCTGGCGTAAGTACATTCCTCCCCCTTCCTAAGCACGTACTTCAGCTTCTCTAAGTCAATGTCTTTTCTGAGCGCAGCCACGCTTTTTATTAGGTCTTCGTTTTCTGTAGATCTGCTCAGGCCAAGTTTCTCCAGCATCTTGCTTCTCAATGTTTCAGCAGAATACCTCACTGCTTCTGCATAGTCGCCTTTGTTCAAGTGATTGTTAGCATCATTCAAAACTTTTAGAAGATCCTCGGAGCCTATTATTATCTTCTCCTCCTTTCTCCTCGATCTATGAACCACGTAGCCAACCATTGAAATAATTACTACAGTTGCAATGGCTGTAGCATAAGGCAAGTAAGGCCACCACCAAGGTCTTATGATAACAGGAAGAACATAATCAGCTTGCCTATAGCCTTCTTTACTCGCCGTTATTTCAATAGTATAGCTTCCTTCCAAACCACTGGAGTCAACTTGGGCCTCATATTGACCGTTCCCAATGCTGAAGACAGGGTATTTCTTTCCTGCCAAAGAAACAGATAAATTAGCAGAATTCACAGGACTACCATCTTGATCTTTCAAGAGTAATGAAACCCTAATCTTTTCCCCTTGTACTACATCTTCTCTTGGTAAGTATCCTACGATCGTCAACCTTCCAATTAAAATGAACGGGTAGGTCCAAGTCTGCACATAGCCTCCATCGGTTATTGAGAGGTAAACTATGTAATCTCCTATCGCGAATCCTGAAGTATCAACACTTAAGGAATAGACACCTTCTTTCCAAACAGCAGTGTAATTGTGCCACTCTCCATTATTGTTGAGAAAACCTACTTTAACAGAATTAAGTTCCGGTTTACTTGCGTTAATAGAAAGTTGTAACTTTTCGCCTACCTCAGCTCTCGCTGGTAGGTTGAAGCCATAGACGATTGGTAGGATTCTAACGGTATCTCTGGCATTAACATAGTTGATGGTCTGTGTTTCTCCTGATTTTATGGTGCCATTAAACTTATCTAGTGAGAGGAGACTTCCATTCAAATAGCTCTCTATCTTCAATGAATAGCTCCCAGTTTCATTACCTACAATAATAACTGTATACTTGCCTTCTACAGGTTGAGGAATTATTATAGTTTGAGGGTGAGAGCCTATTCCACTGTAGATAGCGTTTGAAACTTCGTTAACCTCAAGCCAAGCTTCAGAAACTTTAACTCCACCAACACGACGACCCATTGGATCGACTACCGTAAGTACCAGACTTGAACCTCCGGTAATTGATATTACTTTTGAGTAAAGATATTTCAATAAACCATAGAGAGTGTATGGATTATTAAATACATTATCGAAATAATCTTTAATTTTCTGCTTAATTTCTGGCCATTTTGCTCTAACTTGTTCATCTACGTATGAAGCTAAATAAGAGCAACCTATGCCTGCACCAACCTTCAATAGAATTGTTAAAGGTGCTGCAGGGGGGACTAGGACTGTGGCTCCGGTAATTGCAGCGTCGGTCAAAATTCTGCAACTGACTTCGCTTATAATCATTGCAACTTTTCCAGCGAGCCAATTTTCTAAAAGTTGTTTTTTATATTCAGTAGGTCCATCGGTATTTATTATTTCTTGAAGTTCAGCCGCGCTAAATGCCACGTAAATCGTCCATCCTGCCACTCTTAAAGGCAATTCATAAGGTATGAATTCTGTCGGTTTGTAATTTCCAGCCTTCGCAAGCAGTTTATCTATCTGCATATCTATGATTAATTGTTCACCAACCCTGATAGAAAAATCTGCGACTGCATCCACCATATAGCTAAAGGTTACCGTTTGAGATTTGGCCGTAACATACCCTGCTTTTTCTGCTTTACAATACACCTTATGTGTGCCTATATATGGCGGATCAATATTATAAACCGCATACCCGTTTTGGTCACTCTGAACAGAATACTTCGACTGGTCATCAAGATAGAACGTGATGGTTGCACCGGAAACTGGGGAGCTGCCAGATTTCACTAAAGCCTTTAAGCAGATGGTTTCACCTTCCTTATAGTTAGTTCCATCCTGGGGGGACTCTATAATTACTTCTAAAGATTTAGGAATATAAGTAACTATTACCTGTATAGTACTTGAACCAGAATTGTAGCCAGACTTGGAAGCTGATGCAGTAATGATGAAAGTACCACTAGTGCTGGAAAAGAAAGTCGTAGTAAATCTGCCGTTTGAATCTGTTGTTCCTGAAGCTTGACTTAATGAGCCTCCACTATTACTTAAAATAACCGTGGCACCAGGCACCGGGATTCCGTTAGAAGAAACGGTAACAGTTATAGTAGAGTATTGTTCAGTTGTTATGCTATTTGGATTAGCCGAAACTTGAACTGAAAGGGAAGACTCGTAGGAGATAACTACTGTTATGTCTGCGTAATGGGTTAGGCTGCCGCTTGTGCCTGTTACGCGCAGCGTGAAGCTCCCCGTGCTCGCGGAGGAGGATGCTGTTATTGTTAGGATGCTCGAATCCTGACCGTTAGAAGGCGGGGTAACAGTATTCTTGCTAAACGTACATGTTACCCCGGAGGGAGTTGTGCCAACCCATGAGGCGCTGAGCGAAACCTGCGAGCTGAAACCGTTGACAGAAGTAACCTTGATTGTCGAATCCTTGGATGCAGTACCTGAAGACGGAAGAGTGATGGAAAGAGAATTGGGAGATGCAGAGATGCTGAAGTCGGGCTGAGGTGTGCTGGTCGGCGTAGCACTCGCCTCATTAGACTTAGGGCCTTCACCCACGCTGTTAACGGCACTAACCTGGTAGTAGTAGGTCACCCCATTGGTTACACTCGTATCCGTGTAGGATAGGACGTTACCAACCGTAGCGATTAGGCTCTGGCTCGTCGAGCTTGTCCGCCTATAAATCCTGTAGTTGGTTATCGCAGACCCTCCGTCAGAACGGGGAGCAGACCATGAAAGCGTCACACGCCCATCTCCGGCTGTAGCCACTAGGTTCTGTGGTTCGGTTGGTATTGTAGGTGAGGATTGAACTATCAGGGTAACTTGCTGTTGCCTCGTTATCCCACCACCTGTTCCAGTTACCGTCAACGTGTAGGTTTGAGCCGGCGTTGAACTTGTTGTGGATACGGTCAGGGTTGAAGTGAAGGTTGGCGAGCCTGAGGAGGGGTTAAAACTGTAGCTCATGGTGCTGTGCTGCCCGGAAAGGCTCAGCGATACTGTCTGCGCAGTGCCGCTGACTAATGAAACAGTAACAGAGTATGTTGTGGACTGTCCAGCCGTAATCGTCCTAGAAGATGGTGAAACGGAGATGCTGAAGTCGAAAGGTGGAGGAGTTTGTGAAACAGTTATTTGAGTGCTACCGGAGCCAGAGTTGTAACCTGACTTGGAAGCTGTAGCAGTAATCGTGAAAGTCCCGGTGGTGCTGGAGGAGAATGTAGCAGTAAACCTGCCGTCTGAACCAGTTGTTCCAGATGCAGGGTTCAACGACGGCCCAGAGGGACTGCAGCTCAGACTGACTGAAGCGCCTGAAACAGCGCTCCCTCCAGAAGTCACAGTAACGGTAATCGTGGAAGACTGGGATGTAGTGATGCTACTTGGGTTAGCTGAAACCTGGACGGAAAGACTCGGCGTAACAACCTGCTGGAAGTTGGCTGTCTCCGTTATCGGCCCATTCATCGTTATCGTAGCAGGGTTGTTTGATCCGCTATAGGAGCCGCTGCCTGAGCCAGTCCAGCTTACAAAACTCCAGCCGCTAGCCTGGGATGCTGATATTTGCACCTGCTGGCCAGAGTTATACCATCCGCTGCTCGGAGAAACAGTCCCCCCGTTCGAGGGATTAGCCTGCATCGTAAGATAGTACTGCGTTACGTAGGTGAAGGTGTATGAGCCTTGGCCAGATATGGTTATCGACGGTTGCGAACAATAATACCTTACGCCGCTCCCCCCACTTACAGGATTGTCGACAGAAACAGTATGGGAACCAGAGAGGCCGGTAAAAGTGTATGATTGACCATTCGATAGTGCTACCTTGGGGCTACCATCCAAGTAGACAGTGGTTGAACCACTTAACAATCCACTAACATATACAGTATAACTGTAAGTTGACTGTTGGAAGTTGGCTGTTATAGAACCCGGTCCACTTACTGTAGCTGTAGTGGACGTACTTGTCGAGCTTGCAACGGTGACACTGCCAGATGTACTCCAACCAGTAAAAATGTAGCCTGAGGGAACGTTTGCAGTAACACTGTAGGAACCCGCCGCATAACTGCCGCTCTGACCATTCGTATAAGTCGTGCCGCTGAAAGTTATTGAACCAACATTCGAAGGATTAGTGTAGAAATAAATCGAATATTTGGTGGGTTCGACTTTTATCACTCCAGTGAACTTCATTGTAACCCATTGTTCACTGCTTCCAGGCGTACCCGACCATAAGGCTATGACTAGATCATATGTTCCGGCCGGAGTGCCTAAAGGTACCTTAAACGGTCTGGTCTGTGTGCTGGATGAGCCCCCAGATATGGTTACCACTTTATCGTTTGCAGGGTCATTGTAGCATGTGCTTCCTGAGCAGATGCTTGCACCCAAACCCACGTTCACAGACGCACCATAGCAGTTTTGAATTCCATATGTTACAGTGAATGTTCCACCCGGGTTAACAGTTATCTGTGAAGAGGGGCCTCCTGAGACAAGTTTCACCGGAATAACATTAATCTCTATCCTTTTATAATCTTGAAACCGCCACGTTCCGTAATCGTCCCAATATACCTGAACCTCGTAAGTCGCCCTGCCAGCCCTGTAATAATATGGATCGGAGGCAGGTTTTGTATCAGTCCATGCAACTGTTTTCCCTTTATCTACCCTTAACTTCGGAGATCTCACGTAGTGGCCATCTGCATAATAAATTTCTATATAGACATCTGCTCCTAAAATTCCAGCATCCTTATTGTACACGGTTACTGATATGGTTATCGATTGGTCAGCGTAGGCAGGATTAGGATAGGCCGAAAGAGCATCTATTACTATATGTCCTTCTGGAGTTTGTGCATGGATAAGCAGCATTAAATAGAGAGGCTGGTTAAGTAATAATAGTATGAAAGCAACTGAAGTAATCCTTCGTAGAAAAATTCCATATCTTTTCATTTTACTCCGTTTTCTTATTACTCCATGTATTATTTAAATTTTGTTTTAAAAATTAGTTTTAGAAAAAAAGCCTATGTAAGCTTCATAATTAATGAGAAGATTTAAAAAGTTTATTTCAGTTCATCCGGTAAAATTTGAGGCGAATGGCCCATGCCGACGGAAAAATAAAACGCATTAAAGAAAATGAGAAAGAAGGCTTAACCAACGAATGGTTTAGATTTCCTCAAGAATCTTCTTCTCGTCATATTCCTCTTAAGCTATTGCCCCTATGTAGCAGTGTGCACGCTAACGGTATTGTAACTCGTCCGTACGTTAACGGTAATCTGGTTCGAGGAGCCCTCGTGTTGTTCATCTCCTTGGAACCGGGCTTCTATAGCCGCGCCGCGCACGTCGCACGCTTAAATGACTTTGAGCCTTGGAGGATAGGAGCTTTCCATGGTCCATGATGTTCCCCAAGAGTTGAAATCGACCTGCATGAAGTATCCCCTGAAACTTAGCCCGGATTTTTCGGCTGCAAGGAATGCCACAGCTAACTCTACAGACTGTCCCTCGGACAAGTCAATGTAGAAGGATTCTACCTTGTAGTCTTCGTCAGGCAGCAACGCTAGGTCTTTGCGAATACGGATTGTTACTGTGCCCTTGACTCTTCCGCCAACCGCCTTAATCAGAATGTGTGCTTTTACAGTTTGCCCTTGCTTCGCCTCCGTGACAACTTGATTATCAACAGTCCACCAAGCATTCTGAAGCGAAGGCGTTCCCTCACCCGAAGCCTCCTCGACAACCTTCAACCTCGGAGGATAAGAACTCTCCATGGTCCATGAAGTGCCCCATGCATCAAAGTCGACTTGGATGAAGTATCCTCTGAACGATGAACTTGTGGGTTCCGAGGCTATGAAAGTAATCGTTAGTTCAGTCTGCTCGTTCTCATTAAGAGATAATGAGTAAACCTGCACCTTATAATCCTCGTCAGGCCAATAGGGCAGATCCTTTCTTATTCTAACCGTTACAGTCCCACGCAGAGCTCCTCCTGATGCTTTAACGAGGATATGTGCCTGAACAGTCTCCCCCTTCCTTACTTCTGTAACAATACCTGCTGAAGTTGACCACCATGTATTGACAACTAATGGTGTTCCACCTGCACTTACGGTTAATCTTGGAGGATAAGTATCTGGCATTGTCCACGAATAGTCGCCTTCGATCTCAACAAAGTAGCCACGCAGACTTACCCCGCTGGATTCGCTTGGAGCAAACGATAAAGTGCACTCCTTCAACTCATCTTTTTTGAGAGATATGGTAAAGCTCGCAACCTTAACATCTTCGTCCGGACGCAACACTAAATCCTTCCGTATTTTTATCTTAACAGTTCCCTCAACCGGAGCATTGTTAGCCTTAAAAACGATATGAGCCACAACTTCATCCCCGACCTTGCAACTCGAAACCCTTAAGCCACCCACTGTCCAATAAGCTTCAACAAGGCTCAAAGTACCCTCTATGATGGAAAGCCTGGGAGGATATTTGCTCTCCTGCTCAGCCAGAACACTAGAGCCCCATTGAGCTTTAAGAAAGAAACCCCTGGTGGACTTCCTCTTATAGGGCTCAAAGGATCCGCTGAAAGTTTTAGATTCGCCTGGTGACAGATGAACTGAAAAATGAAACACCGCCGCATCAACATCGAAACCCATAGCAACATCTTCCCTCACAATTACATCAAGCACACCGTCTACGGGAGACCCCCGGAACACGTTCTCGACAGTAACACGGAATTCAACCGGCTCTCCCGGAATGACAGATGTCGGATGCCAAGATAAGTCAGATACTTTTGGCGCATTTGATGACGTTAAGGCGTAGAACTGGTAGGAGACGGGTACAGTGATTGGAAAGAATAGAATCACAGGCTCGATTTGACCATCGAACCCTATCTTCACCTCGCCATTATGAGAAGAAATGGAATTAGCAATATACTGGATATCGGTTAATGAGATACCTGAGAGATCAAGATGAAAAGTAAGACGGACGGTAGTAGTCCCGGAGGCTGGAATCCTGAACGGCTCCGTTGCCCTGACATTCCCTACATACTTGTCTTCAAAATATATTTGGCCGCTCAAAGACCTTACCGGAACCGACAACGGCCCATGGCCCTCCACGTCTAAGTAAAGCTCTAAGTCAAGCTGTCTTGAAAACAGAGCCTCCAATGGATCAGGAATTCCTGACAAGCCTATTCTAGATATACTATATCTTGCGGAAGTCGCGGAAACATAAAGCATACCAAGATATACTGAAAACACAGCGATAAAGAGAACGAGAGCGAGAGCTATTTTCTTCACCATACCCGTGCTCACAAATGTCTCTGCGCGAATTTATAAGTTTTTCAATTGAGCAGTAGGGCAAGAAAGCATGTTAAAAATTTATTAATCAGATTATGTGGCTTTCTACGTGAGAGAACGATGTCTGGAGACCATCGGTTTTTAATTGGAGGGGTAATCGCAGGATTGATTCTTGGAGGGCTTATAGGATACACTCTTCCCCAATCGTTTTATAATCCTCAAATTGCAAGTTTACAACAACAGGTTTCAGACCTACAGAAACAGTGGCAGATAAGAATGCACAGATATCTAACTTAGAAAAACAAATTGTAAACTTACAGAGTCAACTCTCCGACTTGCAGAACCAAATAGAAAACTTAAAGAAAGAGAAAGATAGACTCTTAAACGCAACCAGAATAGTCCAGTCAGAAACCTATTTAATACGAATGACAGGAACCTTAAACGCGCGCGCTAGTTAACTGCTTATGATGTCTATCCACCATAATATATGTAGAACTTCACATAGATTTTGTGCTAATAAGTTCTTCTACTCCAGCATTAAGTAGGACAATATCGTTCACAGCCTTAACTTTATCCGATGGCACTATAAAGACGTATTTTATTTCTTTTTCTCCTATTTTCTTAGATATTCTGAACGAGTAGCCCCTGATTCCGATTAGAACTTCACTGACGTTCCCGAGTATTCTGGCTTTTCTATCCACGACCAGCTTGCCATATAGTTCGTTCAACGCATTGAATTTGATTGGCTTCTCTTCTGACAAGTCTATGTTTCTTATTCTTGCCTCGACAGGTTCCCTTAAGAGGATGCAGGTTCCAAGATCGGTTTCATTCATGCTTTCAATCATGTCGAGCTTAAGAGTCAGCTTATGTATCCTTGATTCCCTCGTCTTCTTCTCAAAGGGAACCTGTAGGCCTATTCTCTCAGCATATGATGCTAGGACATTATCGTCAATATCATAAATTCCAGTCTGGCTCCGAATAATCTCGTATACGTCTTTTATGGTGATTCTGGCAAGCATAATCTTTTCTAGAAATCCCTCAGCCCTTTCCCTTGCTCTTTCAGAGAAATACTTAACCAGCAGTTTCTTCAGTTTTTCCGAATCGAGAACGTTCTCCTCCTCTATAATTACATCGTATATTTTGAACTCGGCGTCTTCCTCTGAGGAAGAGATTTCTGCACCCCTGCCTACAATGCATCCGGCAGAGTCTATTATCAGAGCACTGCTAAGTTTTCTTATATCTATAGATGAGTCAAACATCGCTGCCTAACTTGCTATGGCGGAGGCGGGATTTCTAGGCCGCATATCGGGCATCTCCTCGATACGGATGGGATTTCCGAGCCGCAGTATGGACATTTAATTACACCACTTGGAGGTTTACCTCTGCTTGCTCTTTCCATATAAGGAGGTTTAAGTATTTCTCCACCCGTTGAGACAATTTTGTTGTTAATTGAAACTAACTCGTCATGAATCCTGAATTGAACAATTATTAGTTCGCAAAATACGCGCCAAAGAAGGTTTCCTACAATAAGCATGAAGAATCCAGAATAAACATAGATTCTACCGATATCGATCCCAAAATAGCTAGGTGCCCTGTATCCCTCGCCTATCGTGCTCAGAGCTAGAAGGGTAATGAATATAGCACCTAGCAGGTAGATGATCGTTATGAATGGAGTTGTTATTAGCTTCCTAAAGGTCAGGAAATCTTCAACTGTACCCATACTACTGTATTGGCATAACAATTTATAAATTTTTCCTTAAAAGAATGTCCGTCATTACGACGAATCGTTAGAGCGCGCGCTAGCTCGTTCATAAGCTTCTCAGCAGCATCGTAAACCGTCTACTCATTGGCAGCACCCTGCAAACAAGCTTACTACTGGCGAATAGCAAGCGTACGATTTGCATATGTGGATTTATTTCTTTCAGTTAAACTAGTAGCGGTAATATTCCATGTATTATGATGTCTGCAACAAAGTGTGATATCATCGCTGACTCCAAACCTTTTCTCCAGTATAGCCATCCGAAGATTGTACCGGCAATACCGTTTAGGATTATGGAGCGCGTTATTACAAAGGGCGTGAGGGGTACGAGGACAGCTGTGGATGGAAGATGCAACAAGCCGAAAATTACGGCTGCTGCCAAAATAGCCAGCCAAACAATCAGCCCCTGGGGTTCTGCCTCCACAGTTTTCCTAATCTTGGAAAGCATCCATACGATTAAACTCATCAGAAAAAGTCTATTCATTATTTCCTCATTGATTCCACCATAGAAAGATACTAGAAACCCCTGCCACACAGGTATCTCGGGTAGCTCCACAGAATAGATGGGCTCGGTTGGGAAAATGAAATAGAATGAGAAATCAAGAGCCACGATTAAAAATGCGGCCAAAAACGCTAGGATAATTGAGACCCACAAGATCGACTTTAAAGCGGATTCTACTTCTTCGCCGCGCGACCAGCGTTCAAGAACCGGAGTCCTGAAGCCAACTTTACCAGCCAAATATAAGCCTGCTAAAATGAAGAAAGCAAACAATACGATATTCTGAACTATCTGAAGCGTTAAAAGTAAATCCAGAGGAATGGGGAGCTCTTCCAATAAACCAGCCTGAACGGTTAAAGTATAAGGTAGCGTGCAAACGATGCCTAAGACGCTGGTCCCAAGCAAAACCCAAAACACTTTCCAATTAATCAGCTTCCCCATAATCGTCCACTACACAAAACATGAACCCAAAAATCCTAAAAACGTTTTTAAACTCATCTAATCAATAATCCTTTTTGAATCAGCTCGTTCATAAGCTTCTCGGCAGCATCGTAAACCATCTTCTCGTTCACAGCACCAGTACACACCAACTTACCAGAAGCAAATAATAATATAACTACATCAGGATCATGCATTCTATATATTAAACCTGGAAACTGTTCTGGTTCGTACATTGTTCTTTCTAGTGCGGTGACTGCGTGTTCGAGGTCTATTTTTCCGGGTAGTGTTGCTGATGCTACGATGTTTTGGACTGTGATTTGTGGTCTTGTTTTTCCTGTTATTATTTTTTTGCCTCGGAGTTCTCTTACGATTTTGTGGACTGCTTCGTGTGCTTGTTTTTCGCTTTTGGCTCCGGTGGAGACCATTTTTCCTGAGCTGAAGATTAGTGTTGCGGTTTTTGGTTTTTCGAGTCTGAATACTAGGCCTGGGAACTGATCGGGTTTATATTCTACGTTTTCGAAGGTTTTGACGATTTGGTTTAGGTCTATTTTTTGGTCTAGGATTACTGATGCTACTACGTTTTGGATTTCTACTATTGGTTTTTCGGGTGGTTTTTCTGCTTGTGTTTGCATTTTCCCCTCTTTATAAAGGGGGTGGTTGTGTATTTAAATATTGGTTTCCTTATGTTTTTTGTTTTTTCTGCTGGTTTTTCGGGGTGTTTTTCTGGGTTTAAACGCTTGTTTTTATGGTTGTAAACCTGTATGGGTTTCCATCTTTTTTTCGAAACGGGGTTTCGGCCTCGGGCTTGAATGGTGTTAACGGTTTTTCGGGTGGCGGGTTCAGACTGCTTGTAAGCCTGTTCTTGTTTAAACTTCCGTTGCGTTTTTTTTTAAAAAAGAGAGTGGGGGTGTTGCGGGTTTTACGGTTGGAACATTGTTTGCATCTTTGGGAATACTACTGTCCCCATGTTGATGAGTGCTGCGGGTAGCCATAGGGCGCCGAAGCCTAGGATCCATCCTGCTACTATGGGCATGGCGTATTCTTCATACTTTTTTATTCCGATGGTTCTTATTACGAGGAACTTTATTACTAGCGCTATCAGGGAGGTCAGCCACATGTAGTTGGCTATCGTCATGGAGACGTAGAGCGCTGGGACGTTTATGAACCAGAAGAACGGTATTTTTGTCTTAGCGCGCGCTAACGCGATCAACGGGTCTGCCCCCTCGACGAGCATTAACGCGTACCATCCGAACGCGCCTATTAGTAGAAGTGTTGGAATAGTCCTGAGGGAGAGTCCTCTCTCTTCTCCTCCCTTCCATAGGGATTTGAAGACGCTTGCAAACCTTTTCCTCTGAGCGTAGAGGCACCATATTGCTATTCCGAGGCGCGCGCTGGTTTTTGGGCTTTTTACGGGTTTTTCCTGGGATTCGCTAGTTCCCTCAAGACTCTGCGCATTGCCGCCAGTGTAACTAGGCTGGTTTAGCGTGTGCGAGTCAGCCGGCATGGGGAAGCGGGATTGGGGCTTCATCATGGAGAAGTTCAAAGCGCTGTGCGCTAAAAAATAAGAAAGAAAAACGGGAGGTAATCTTTATTTAAATATTGATAGCAGTCCAGAAACCTTCTTTAATAGCATCTATTATTCGTCTTGGTTGTTTCGCGTCACCAATTACGTGTACTTCTTTTGCAATGCTTTTTGAAGATTCGATTAAGTCTTTATCTATTCGGCTTCTTCTTCCAACTGAAAGTATTACTGTGTCAGCATTAAGTTTAGTTCTTCTTCCTAGGGAATCTGCTACGTCTACTCCGTCCTTGTACACTTCAATGACTGGTGCGTTTGTCAAGATATTAACCTTTGCCTTAGTAAGAAGGTTGATTATTCCCATCCTGCTTAGTGTAGGTTCGCCCGTTGCTACTTGAGGTAAAGCTTCAACTATGGTGGCCTTCTTTCCTTCGGCGGCGAGGTTTAAAGCCAACTCGCAACCTACTAAACCGCCTCCAATTATGACGACGCTGTTTCCCGTTTTCGCTTTTCCACTGAGTATGTCTTCAGCTAAGGTTGCATTTTCTACACCGGGTATCTTGGGAATTAATGGATCAGAACCTGTAGCTAAGATAACAACGTCGGGCGCTTCTTTCTTTATAGTTTCGGGCGAAACTTTCTCATTTATTTTAATAGTAATGTCGAGTTTCTTCATGGTAGATTTATACCAGTCAATAAGTTTCTTTATCCTTAGTTTGGTTTCTTCCTCTAGGACAAGCTTTAAAACCCCGCCTAATTCGTTAGACTCTTCAAACAGTACAACGTCGTGACCTCTCATCTTGGCTATTCTTGCTGCCTCGAGACCAGCTAAGCCACCACCTGCTATAACAACCTTTTTCTTCTCTTTTGCTTTTGGCATGTCTTCTTCGCTTAAGTATTTGTATTCAAAACCTTTTAGGGGATTAACACTACAGTTAACTGGTTCCTGGAAAAAGATTCGCTCTATGCATTCCTCGCATGCTATGCATGGCCTGATATCCTCCTCTTTGCCTTCTCTTACTTTATTAGGCCATTCTGGATCCGCTATGAGTTGTCTCCCTATAAACACTAGGTCAACTATACCATCATTAATTGCACTATCAGCAATTATGGGGTCTATGATCATGCCTCCACTGATTACCGGAACATTTGCTACTTTCTTTATTTCCGAAGCTTGCTTAAAGAAATAACCTTGCTTATCATAGTAGACTGGAGGAATTATATGGTCTGCAGTGTCGTAGTTACCACCAGTCACGTCAAACGCGTCTACGCCAGCGGCTTCAAGTTTCTTCGCAACCTCTTTTGCATACTCTACTGTAATACCTCCTTCTTCAAACTCGTCTGCAACTAACCTAAATATTACAGGGAAATCGCGGCCACACTTTTCCTTTATTCTCCGCACAATTTCCATGGCAAAAAGCGTCCTATCAACGCCGTATTTGTCAGTTCTTTTATTGGTTAGTGGTGAAAGAAATTCAGCAATTAAGTAGCCATGAGTACCATGTACTTCCACCATATCAAAACCAGACATCTTGGCCCTCAGAGCAGCATTAGCAAAATGCTCAACCATTTCTTCAACTTCGCTTGTTGATAATTCTCTAGGTGTTCTTGGCGGCAGAAATACTTTTCTTCCTATAGCGCTAGGTCCTACGGGTTGATCTACGTGGGCTTGTATCCCTCCGTGATAAAGTTGTATAGCTATCGCCGACCCATTTACCTTCACAGCATTCGTCAACATATGGAGTCTAGGTATTAATGTATCTCTATCTATTGCTACTTCTGATTCAAAGCCTTTGCCAGAAGGATGAATATAGCTTGCTTCAACAATTATAAGACCTACGCCGCCTTTAGCTCTAGCTTCAAAGTGAGCAATAACTTGTTCATTAATTTCTCCTTCAGAGCTGGCATAACACATCACCATAGGCGGCATAACAATTCTGTTTCTTAATGTTACTCGTCCTATCTTTATTTCACGAAATAAATTCTCAAACTTTTTCATTATAATCTCACCTTTTTAACTCAAAATATGTGAAAAATGAGTATTTAAGTGTTCTTTTCAAGATGAAAAGAACTTGTAGAACTAGCGCGCGCTATATCGAGCATGCCGCATATTTAAATATTGGTTTCTGGCCTTTTTAAACGGTTATTTATCCTTTTTTCAAGGATATGGTTTGAGTTTGGATGGTGTATGGGGTTGGGGTGGTTTGTATTCTGTATGCGGTGTGGGTGGGGGCTGTGTGTTCTTGAAAGTCTGTTATTGTCGTCTTGGAGGAGCGTGAAATGGGAGATTTTCTCGTGCTGAATGGACCCGAATTTGTGCTTTTAGGGTTGAACGGTTTCTGAATGTCTTTTTCAACGGTTTTCTTAATGATCTCGCACGCTATTTAAGGCAAAGAATGGCGAAAAAGTATTCGTGCTCTTGAATCATGGTTACATCAATAGGAGTACTGTTCCCTTGTCTATCAGCGAAGCCATCATAATGTTCGCGTCGACTACTAACAATTATTACACTCCATGCTTCTTAGCGATTCCGTGCTTTATCTTCTCGCCGAGCTCCAGGGCCTCGCTTTCTGTAAGCCTTGACTTCTCCAGGAGGGTAAGCAAGAGTCTTGTCCTTGATTCCTCAACCAGCTCTTCTAAAACTTTTTTGAATTCCTGGGTAAGCTCCTTTGGAACCTCTATTCTGATTACGAGCTCCTCCACGCTTAAAAAACCGTGGAAGAACTTGATAAGCGTTTACTGGGGAGGATTGGAGGCTTATTCGATTACTCCTCGGCTGTCTTTTTCCTTTCGCCAGTCTTAGTGTGCACGCTTTAACTGTAGTGTTGCTTATGTGTATGCTTGGATGTGTGTTTTCGCCTCTTGTTTACGGTTTTTAACGCGTGCCGGGAGGGTGTTGTTGAGCGTTAAGCTTGTAAATTCGGATGTAAAAGATAATCTTTGTGAGCCGATTTATCGGCAGGGGAACTGGAATTTCTAGAGGGAGAAGTTCAGTAAGGATGAGACGGCTAGCAGTCGCATATGGGGTGGGAGATCAGGGTAGACGGAGTTGATTAGGCAATTCTGTTAAAAATAAAGACTATGTTTATTTTCTTGCGGGTGGAAGGAGCGGTTTATTAAACATGGAGAGGTTTGTAAGCACGCTCTGTCTTGCGTGTTTCTCGGGAGCCTTTTTTTAGCCGTCTCGGCCAAACCTGCGGGTCGCCTGCCTTCTTGGGTTGCGGCTTCTAGATGTAGGTATGGTGGGACTGGGATTAGGGGCTTCGTATTTTGAACGTGGATGTTGCTTTAAAGGCTGGTCGGCTTGTTACTACTCCTACTGCTTTATACTCTCCGTGCGCGCTAGAATCTCGATAAGGAGGAAAGTTCTAGTGTGCGTCTCTATGTTTTTAAATCGTTGCAATCAATCAGTTTTGCTTTCTTGCTTTCAAGTTTACCTTTTTCTTGCAGAATAATGTATTTTTCAGCGTTTTTAAAATGGTATAGCTTTTCTTCTATTGCCTCTAG
>Ga0315298_1004965_pt1 | contig 19354 bp, 18 predicted proteins | sample WHS_1_MG_FD_203077 | JGI IMG/M metagenome (GOLD analysis project Ga0315298, IMG submission 203077) | Extremophilic microbial mat communities from Washburn Hot Springs, YNP, Wyoming, USA - WHS_1_MG | ecosystem: Environmental > Aquatic > Thermal springs > Hot (42-90C) | place: USA: Wyoming...
CCGCCACCCGTTCCCAGTACCCGATTCGCTCCGCCCCAGCCAGGTAACTGTGGTTCACCGCCACCCGGGCCGCACCGAGGTAAGCGCGAACGCGTTGGAGAGTCTGGGGGACAAGTGAGACCTCAGGCACCAGAAGCAGAACCTGCCGCCCGGCGGCCACCGTTTGGGCCGCGGCCCTCAGGTATACTTCCGTCTTACCGCTCCCGGTGACCCCGTGGAGGAGGAACACCCGCGGCCGCCCGGCGTCCGCGCTCCGGGCCGGGCCGGCGGCGCTCTCCCGGAGCGCGTCGCCAAGCGCCTCCAGGGCCGCCTTCTGCGCCGCGGAAAGCGAGACCGCGGGGGCATCGGACCCGCCCCCCGTCACGGTCGCCGCGGCCGCATCCGAGCCGGCCGCAGCCGGGGCTTCCGCCGCTCCCGGCCGCTCCGACGGCCCGGTCCGGCGCTTTCGGCCCTCCCGAGCCTTCACCGGAGCGGGCCTGGCGGCCCGCAGCACCTCGCCCGGCTGGCACAGATAACGTCGGGCCGTCCAGAGGGCAAGGTCTAGAGAGCTTTCCGGATAGACGGGCCTTTGGTCGAGCACCGTCAGAATGTCCTTGAGACGGTCGAGACCGACGTCGGCCTCGGCTTTGAGGCGGACGCACACTCCTTCGACCGGCCGTCCGCCCAGGGGGATGACGAGGCGGCAACCGGGTCGGACCAGACCGATAAGGCCGGGAGGCACCCGATAGTCGTAAAGACCATCCCCGCCGGCCGTTGGCACTTCCGGGGCCACCTCGGCGATGGTCGGGGACTCCGGATACCGGTGCCCGAAAGCCCCTTCGGCGACGTCCGGGTCACTCTCCCCGGAGTTTCCCTCCGTCGCCCCCCGGAGCATCCTTCTCGCCACCTTCCGCTAGGAGCCGGACAATCCGGTCGAACACCACCCGCGCCACGTCGACCTTGGTCATGAGAGGCAACTCCTCGACCGACCCGTCCCGACCGAGGATGCTCACCCGGTTGGTGTCGGCCCCGAAACCCGCATCGGCCGTCCCGCCCACCGGGTTGGCGACGATGAGGTCCGCGTTCTTGTCCCTGAGTTTGGCCCTGGCGTTGGCCGCAAGGTCGTGCGTCTCGGCCGCGAAACCGACCAGGACCCGCCGCTCCCCGCCGGCCGCGCCGACCCGCCACCACCGGCCGAGCTCGGCCAGGATGTCGGGGGTCAAAGTGAGGTGAAGGTCGAGCCCGGCCTCGGTCTTCTTGAGCTTGCGCGGGGCCCGCGCGGCCGGAGCCCAATCGGCCGGAGCCGCGGCCATCACCACGACGCTTGCTCCCTGGGCGGCCGCGAGGACCGCGTCTTTCATTTCGGCGGTCGTCGTCACGCGGACGACGGTCACCTCGTCCGGCGGTCTCAGTTCCACGGGGCCCGTGACCAGGGTGACGTCGGCCCCGCGTCGCCTTGCCTCCGCGGCCAGCGCGAAGCCCATCCGGCCGCTTGAAGGGTTCGACAGGAAGCGGACCGGGTCGATGGGCTCTCGGGTAGGCCCCGCCGAGACCACCACCTTCTTTCCTTTAAGGTCGCCGGGTCCCAGAAGGCGCAGGCAAGCCGCCACAATCCGTTCCGTATCCGGATAGCGCCCCGGTCCGACCGCTCCGGACGCCAGACGCCCGGTATCCGGCTCGAGGACCTCCCACCCGAAGCTTTTAAGAGTCGCGAGGTTCCTGGTGACGGCCGGATGCCGGTACATATCCCGGTTCATGGCCGGAACACACAGGACCGGGCAACGCAGGGCCAGGAGGGTGGTCGACAGGAGGTCGTCGGCCACCCCGCAGGCAGCCTTGCCGATCATGTCGGCCGTGGCGGGAGCCAGAACGCAAAGGTCGGCCCGCTCGGCCAGAGCCACGTGCTGGACGTTCCAGGACGCCGGGGCCGCGAAGAGATCGGTGTGGACGGGATTGCCGGAAACAGTCTGGAAGGTGAGCGGCGTCACGAACTTGGCGGCGGCTTCGGTCATGACGACATGGACCGCCGCGCCCAGTTCCCGCAGACGGCTGATGAGCAAGGGCACCTTGTAGAGAGCTATCCCTCCGCAGGCGCCCACAAGGACCGTCCGTCCGGCGAGCAATTACCGGCCCCCGCTTCTGCCGGTTCCCGGCTCGCACTTCACCTTACCCTCGTATATCTCTTGAAGGGCGATTGTGACCGGCTTATGCGACCGGGTATCGACCAGTTTGGGGTGACCTTCCATGAGTTGCCGGCCCCGCTTGGCCGCGGCCACCACCAGAGTGTACTTGCTATCCACCTTACGCAGCAGCTCTTCCAGAGGAGGAGTCATCATCCCGTTTACCGTTCCCCTTTCCCTCAGGCGGGCCCGGTGAAGCGCCGGATGACCTCAAGCTGCCGGGAGGCCCGGCAGCGCTCCGCCACGATAATCGCCTCGAGCTCGGATACAGCCTTTTCCAGGTCATCGTTCACGACTACGTAATCAAACTCGGGGGCCGCCCTGATGAAACCAAGCGCGGCGTCGAGCCTGAGCCGGCGTTCCTCCTCGCTTTCCGTGGCCCGGCGCGCGATACGCTCGTCGAGGGCCTCCAGGGAAGGGGGGAGGATGAACACCAGGGCGGCGTCAGGCAGCTTCTGTTTTACCTGACGGGCTCCTTGGATGTCAAGGTCCAGCAGGACATCCAGACCCGCCCGCCGGGCCTCCTCGACCTGGGTCACCGGTGTGCCGTAATACCGTCCGTAGACCATGGCCCACTCGAGAAAATAACCTTTAGGGACTTCCTCCACGAAGCGCTCCTCCGGCCAGAAAAAGTAGTGCACCCCGTCGACCTCCCCCGCCCGCGGCGGGCGGGTCGTGACGGACACCGAAAACCTCAAGTTCGGGTTCCGAGCGAGGAGAGCTTGGCAGAGGGTTCCCTTGCCGGCGCCGGAGGGCCCCGAGACCACTATGAGCAGACCCTTTCCCGCCACCTCGATACCCCTCTCCCGCTTCTAAACCTCCTCAAACCTCCTCGTCGCGGAGCTGGTCCGCCCTCGAGAGCATCCGGTGCGCCACCGTCTCGGGCTGCACTGCGGACAGGATGACGTGGTCACTATCGGTCACGATTACCGACCGCGTCCTGCGGCCGTAGGTCGCATCGATAAGAGTCCCGTCGTCCCTGGCTTCCTGGATTATCCGCTTCACTGGAGCCGATTCCGGGCTGACAATGGCGACGATGCGGCCGGCGGAAACCATGTTACCGAAGCCGATGTTGATGAGATGTACATCCATTAGTGCGGTTTGTCCTCCCCTACTTCCGTCCGCCGAACCTTTCGAGCAGGGCCTGCCGTTGCCGTTTGCCCAACCCCTGGACACGCCGCGACCCGTCGATACCGATCTCCTCCATGATTTTCCGGGCGGTGGTTTTCCCTACCCGAGGCAGCGAGGCGAGAAGGTAAGCCACCCGCATCTTGGCCAAGACCTCGCTGTCGGACTTGTCCAGGGCCTCCTTGAGGGAAAGGGTCCCCTTCTTCAACTTCTCCCGGATGCGCCTGCGTTCCGAGCGCATCTCCTGGGCCTTGCCCAGAGCCTCGCGCCGCTGCCCGGTAGTCAGAGCCGGCAGAGTCATGAGTCCACCTCCTCCCTATTCCACATTCTGCAACTGTTCGCGGATGTTCTCGAGCTCCGTTTTCGCCTCCACGACAAGCCGGCCGATCTCCGGGTCCGGGGACTTGGACCCGATAGTGTTGATTTCCCGCGCCATCTCTTGAAGGATGAACTCCGCCTTACGCCCGACGGGGCCGTCCGCGTCGGCAAGCGCGTCGAATTGCGCGATGTGGCTTTCCAACCGTATAAGCTCCTCGGCGATGCTGGAGCGCTCGGCGTACAGGACGATTTCCGTCGTCAACCGGTCCTCGCCGACGACCGGGTCGCGCAGGAGCTCTTCGACACGCCGCGTTAGCCGCCGGCGGTATTCTTCCGTCAAAAGAGGGGCTCTGGACCCGATTTCGCCAGTAAGATACCTAACCCGGGCCATCCTATGTATGAGGTCCCGCGTGATGACTTTGCCCTCGGCCTCCCGCATCGCCGCTACTTCCCGGGCGGCCTGGTGCAAGGCCGCACCCAAGCAGCTCCAGGCTCTTTCCGCATCCAGAGGCGCCTCGCGCGTTCTCAGCACACCGGGCAGACCCACTAATAGTCCCAGCATGCCCTCCGTCGCCAGGCCGAGGCGGCGGGCCAGGTCCTCGAGGACATCGTGGTAGCGCTTGGCAAGCTCTCCATCTACTTCTACAATTCTGTCCCTCCCGGCGGGCTCCTCTAAAGAAACAAAGACATCCAGACGCCCGCGGTTGAACAGCCCGGCCAGCTCCTTACGGATGCGGTCTTCGAGCGGCCCGAGTTCGGCCGGCATCCGAACCGATATGTCCAGGAAACGGTGGTTGTAAGAACGAATCTCGACCAGGGCCCGCCCGACCTCGTCCGAAGCCCAGCCCCGGCCGAACCCGGTCATGCTGCGCGTGCCCGCCCACTCCCCGTCGGTAAGGTCGCGATTACCAACTCACGCACCCGGCAAGCCGCCGGAAAGCTTCCTCCAGCCGGTCGTCGGGGAGGGTCAAGGACACGCGGAAGTACCCCTCGCCGCGGGTCCCGTAAGCCGAACCGGGGGTGACGATGACCCCCGCCTTGTCCAGCACGTGCTCGGCGAAGCCCGCCGAGGTGAAACCTCGCGGCACCGGAGCCCAGATGTAAAAGCTTCCCCGCGGGACCGGCACCGGGCACCCCAGACCGGCCAGCGTGCGGACGGCTATGTCCCGCCGCCGCTGGTAAACGGCCCGCATCCGGCGGATGAACTCCCGCGAACCCGGGTTGGTGAGGGCCTCGACCCCCGCCCGCTGGACGGCCTCGAATTGCCCGGAATCGGTGTTGGTCTTCACGATGGCCAGGGCGGAGATAGCCTCACGGTTACCCACCGCGTAGCCGAGACGCCAACCGGTCATGTTGAAAGGCTTGGACAGGGAGCCGAACTCCACCGCCACGTCCTTGGCGCCCTTGGCCTGAAGCACGCTGGGGGCCTCATAACCGTCGAAGGTCAGTTCCACGTAAGCGGAGTCGTGTACCAGAAGAATGTCGTTCCGGCGGGCGAACTCCACCGCCTCCTCGAAGAACCCGAGGTCGGCCGTCCCCGCGGTCGGGTTGTTCGGATAGCAGAGAAACATCACCCGAACCCGGTTGAGCCGAGCCGCATCGATCGAATTCAAGTCCGGGAGGAAACCGCGTTCGGGGTCGAGCGGCAGCGGCACCGCCTCGCCCCCGGCGAGCAGGGTGTGGATGCCGTAGACCGGGTAGCCCGGGTCGGGAACCAGGGCCGCGTCCCCCGGGTCCACGAAAGCCCACACAAGGTGAGCCAGACCCTCCTTGGACCCGATGAGCGCGATCACTTCCTTCTCCGGGTCGAGGTCGACGCCGAAGCGCGCGGCGTAGTAAGAGGCTACCGCCCGCCTGAAGTCGGCGGTGCCCTGGTAGGGCGGATAACGATGGGTCGCCGGGTCCCGGACCTCCCGGACCAGCCGCTCGACCACAAAGTCAGGACTCGGCAGGTCGGGGTCGCCGATGCCCAGGCTAATCACGTCGACGCCGCGTGAAACCGCTTCGCGCCGTTTGCGGTCGATTTCCGCGAAAAGATACGGTGGGACCTTCTCTATACGCCTGGCTCGCCTCAAATGCCCCTTCTCCCTTCTACGTTCCTCGCTACCTTCTTCGGCGGGCGCCTTCGAACGGGCGGCCCGCCGGCGACCTTCGCCCCGACATCAATCGGGCGGGCCCGGTCGGCGCGGCAGCCGCGGTAACGGGCGCCGCCACTTGGTCCGAAACACCTCCACGGCCAACCCCGTGACCTTCACCGACCCGTCGTCGGACCACTCGGCCTCCAATTCGCCCCCGTCGACGACCGCCCGCACTTTCCGTTCCGCCGCCCGGGACGCGACCGCCGCCACCAGGGCGGCCGAGACCCCCGTCCCGCAAGCCAGAGTGACGCCCGAACCTCTTTCCCAGGTCCGCACCCGGAGCCGGTCCGGTGCCGTCACCTGGACAAACTGGATGTTGGCTCTACCGGGAAAAGCCGGATGGTGCTCCAGCGGGGGGCCCAGCCTGACCAAGTCCACCGCGGCCGCGTCGGGAACCATGACCACGAAATGGGGGTTGCCCATGGAAACGAAAGTGCCCTGGAACGACACCGGAGCGGGGCCGAGCAGGGGGTCTTCCGCCGTGACCTCGAGCGCACGAATTTCGCGGGGTGGACCCAAATCGACCGTCACCAGAATGTCCGGGCAGGTCCGGTCCTGCCCGGCGACGATTTCCGGAACAATCACCCCGGCCGCCGTCTCGACTTCGAAGCGGCGCTCCCGCACATAGCCCTCGCGCCAGGCGTAGGAAGCCAGACAGCGCATCCCGTTGCCGCACATCTCGCCTTCGGAACCGTCCGAGTTGAACATCCTCATCCCAAGGCGGCCGGACGGCCGGCGCTCAATGAGGATGAGACCGTCGCCGCCCACCCCGTAGTGGCGGTCCGAGAGGACGACAGCCAAGCGGGAAAAATCGACGTCATCCGGGGGAACGGGTCCCCCGACCGCATCCAAGTAGACGTAATCGTTGCCGGCGCTGTGCATCTTGACCAGACGGAGTGGTTCCTGAGACTCGGGCGTGGGCCCCTCCCCCTTCCCCGTACGCCCCTATATTACCTCCTCCAGCGGGGCGGGGCATAGAGACCTAGGGCCCGGAGGGCGTCCAGACGAGATAGCCGGCGCGGCCAAGCAGGGTTCGGGCCCGCTCCCGGTCGAGGTCCAACCCGGCGACCTCGGGTGAAAAACCGGCTCCCTCCGGGAGGAACGCCGTCGGCAGCGCCCGCGCCTCCCAACCCAATTGTTTCACAAGAGCCTCCGCGTCCAACGCGTAATTCAGAGCCAGCCTGACCCGAGCGTCGTCGAACGGCGGGCGGCGGGTGTCCAGCTCCAGCGCCGCCGTGCAGAAGCCGGGTTCGCGCTCCACCTTCACTCCACCCGCGGTCAAGAGGCCGGCGGCCGTGTCGGCGGATAGAGCGGGGGCCAGGGCTATCTGACCGGCCTTGAGCATGGCCGACCGACGCGCCGGGTCGGGGACGAAAACGAAGGTCACCGTCCGGAGGGTCGGCGCGGTCGGTTTCCCGGGACCATCCGCGGCCGGAGCGGCGTAGTAGCCGTCCCAGCGGACCAGAGCCAGTCCGCGCCTTGTCTGTCGGGTATCGTAACGGAACGGCCCGGTACCCACCGGTGCCGACGAGAACCCCTCCGGCCCCACCGCCTCGTAGTACTCGGCCGGCACGACGGGCCAAAGGCCGAAAAGGTCGAGAAAGCCCCCGAAGGGCGACGAGAACTCGAACACCACGCCAAGGGGACCGTCGGCGCCGACTGTCACTTTGAGCCCCGCCGGAAGACGCCCCGTCAAGACCTTCCGGTAGGTGAAGACGACGTCTGAGGAGCGGAGGGGCTCACCGTCATGGAAGCTGACCCCCTCGCGCAGCTTCACGACCAGCCGCCGGGCGTCGGCCGAGAGCTCCCAGGATTCGGCCAGCGCCGGCTCGAGCCGCCCGTCGGGACCGAGTCTGGCCAGAGCGTCGAAAAGACAGCCCAAGACCACCCCGGCCTCGGGGTCCGGCGACGCGAACGGATCGATGAACGGCCGCTCGCCGAGACCAAGCCCTACGACCAGTTCCGGGCGACCGTCCGTGAAAGACGCTCCGGACAAGTCGACTCGTCCCGAAGGACCCGCCCTCCAACCCTGTAAGGCCGCCGCCGCCGCGTCGAAAAGCGGGTGGCTGAAGCCCCGGACCCACGGAGCCTCTTCGGCGAGCATCTCCTGGGCCGCCCGCGCGCACGACGCCCTCTCCTCGGCCTGGGGCCGCGTCATAAAGCCCGCCAGCAGCCGGTCGAAATCGGGCGAGCTGTAGCCCGAGAAGTTCTCCGCCCCGCCGGGGATGAGCTTGCAGGTCACCTGTCCGCCCGGGTCGGGAGTCCCGCCGGACCAGCCGACGAGGCAGGCGTCGCTCTCGCCCGCCAGGGCCCGTTGGAGAATCTTCTCCCGCGGAAGGACCTGGACCGTCGCCCTTACCCCGACGGCGGACAACTGGTCGGCGTAAAGCCGGGCCGCCGGCTCGTGGAAGGAATCGGTCTCAATCGTGAAACGCAGGAAGCCGGGCCGGCTCGACCCGACGGGTTCTTCCGCGGCCCCGGGGCTGACCTCCTTCGCGCACCCGGACCCGACCCAAGCCGCGACGGAAGTGGCGACAATGGCAACGAGAATCGAGACGACGGCCGCTCTGCGCAAACCTTCCCACCTCCGCGGCCGGGGCCGGCCGGGTGCAGTCGTCCCCTTGCTCCTATGACAGCGGAAGGTGGTTTATGCGGCGGGAGAATCGACCCTGGACCAATCCGGGCCGCGGCCGGCTCGGCGTCACCGCCCGGGACGGTTCCAACCCCAGTAGGCCGCCCAGGCTCCGTAAACCAGACAGGCGATGAGGATGAGGCTGAAGGCCCAGCTGACTATGGCGAAACGGCGGAGATAACGTCGGCGGGATTCCCAGGGAAGACTCCTCCAGTACCGTCCCTGGTCCCGACGGGTGAGCTCCTCCACCTCGGCCATGAAGCGCACCCGCAGGACGGCCAGACCCGCCAGGATAAGCCCGGCCGCCGGCAAGATGACGCCGGCCAGGGAAAACAGAGTCTGCCCGAGCATGTCTCACCACTTCCCCGCGGCCGCTCGGCTTCCTGCTCTCTCAAAACCCCCCGCAACGCCCGCACTGGGCGCAGGTGGAACGCGGGTTGAGGTAGAGACGGCGCCCGCCGACGAGCTGGACCGGACTGGCCCGCCGGCAGAGAGTCCCGGGCAGCCAGGCCGCCAGATAGAACGAAAACGCGGCCAAACCGACGGCCGAGCCGAGGTCGCCGGACGTAAGGTGCAGGGGGAGCGACGATATGCGGTTAAGCCAGCCGACAAGGCCGACCCCGGTCCCCAGCCCCAGGAGAGTCCCCGTCGCCGCCATCATGGCTCCCTCCAAGAGGATGAGCCCGAAGACCTCATCGTCGGAGGCGCCGATGGCCTTGAGAACGCCGAGCTCAGTCTTGCGCTGGAGCAGAGAGAGCACCAGGACGTTGAACGCCCCCAGGCCGGCGATGAAGAAAACCAGGCTAAGCGCCACACCGGCTGGCGAGAAGAACCCGCCGGCGGCCCGTCGGGCCTCTTCGGCGGCTAAACCCGGCCATTGGACGTCCGCCCCGGGGAAAAGCTTTCTCACGCGGGCGACCAGACGCGGAGTATCCCCCGGGTCCCGCTCCCAGACGGCGACGGAGTCAGGCCCCGCAGGGACGGCCGGACGCCCCGCCGCGGACAGGGCGAGACCCTCCCGTTCCAGGTATGTCCGCAAGTCCAGCGACTCCTCAAGCCGCACGACAAGAGCGTCGGCGAAAAGCCCGGCGGCCCTGCCCGGGGTGAAGACCCCGCCGACGCTGAGCGGCCGACCGACAAACCCTCGAGACCCGGTGAGGCCGATTTCGACGACGGCTCCCTCGTCCACTCCCGCGGCTGCGGCCAGAGCCCGCGGGACGAACACCTTCCCGGCCGGGATCGGCCCGCTCAGCCCGAGGCCGGCCTCGAGGCGCCCGCCCTCGGTCAACCCCACGACAAGCCGTCGGCCCAGACTGGTCTCGGCCGTCCAGCAATCAAAAACCTCGTAATCTCGCGCCCAGGGAACGGCGTCCAGGGCTGCAACCGGCTGGGCGCCCGCCGGCCCGACGCCGACGACGATGACATCGGCCGGGAGGGGCGGCTCCGCAGTCTTGACCGCCACCGCCGCGGCCGCCCCGTTAAAAGACGCCGCAAGGCCGAGGTAGACCGCCGTCCCGGCCGCGAAGCTGAGGCTGACCAGAATGCTGCGGGCGAGCCGCCGCTTCACGCTTCTGACCGCCAGAGGGCCGAAGACCGAGACCTCCTCGGCCGTGCGACACAAGTTCCGGGGGTGAAGAGCCGCGACGAGTCGCCTGAGCCAACCCGCCAGGGCGTCCAGCCAGTCGATCACGCGGGGCTCCCACCTTGAACCGCGGCCGCCGTCCGCGGCGGGGCGGTCGGTTCACCACCTGAGACTATCTCGCCGTCGCGCATCCGGACGACCCGGTGAGCGTATTCGGCGAAGCCGGGGTCGTGGGACACGACGACGAACGTTTGGCCCAGCTCCCGGTTGAAACGGCGGAAGAGCTCCATGATGTCCCGGCCGCTCTTGGAGTCAAGGTTACCCGTCGGCTCATCGGCCAGAACGATCGCGGGGCGTACCGCCAGAGCCCTGGCCACCGCGATACGCTGCTGCTCGCCCCCGGAAAGCTCGAATGGAGTGTGGTCTTTGCGGTGGGACATCCCCACAGCCTCGAGAAGTTCGGCGACCCGAACCGCAATCTCGGCCTTGCGCAACCCCACCAGCCGCATCGGCAGACTCACGTTCTCCTCGGCGGTGAGGTCGGAAAGAAGGTTATAGAACTGAAAGACGAAGCCGAGTTCCCGCCGGCGGAGGCGGGCCAGACCGGACTCGTCCAGCCGGCTGTAGGAGACGCCCCTGAGGGTGACGTCCCCCCGCGTGGGCCGATCGAGTCCCCCCAGAAGGTTGAGAAGGGTCGTTTTCCCGCAACCGGAAGGCCCGGTCACCAGGACGAATTCCCCTTCCGCCACCGCCAGGTCGGCCCGCCGCAACGCCCAGACCCCTTCTCCGACGGGAAACCTTCGCGCCAGCCCTGTACCGCACAGGATGGTCGTTCCTCGCACCGCCTCACTCCGGACCTCCGTTCCGCCGAACCCATTGTCCATGCCGTCGCCGCCCTCCCGCACCCCGGGCGTCCCCGCCCCGCGCGCCGCCCGCGCCGCCTCCGCCGCGGCCCTTGCACTAGCCGCCGCCGATAAGGTTAGCCGAAGGCGTCACCGCCGCCGACCAGGCCGGGAGGAAACCAAAGGCCAAAGCAGTCACGGTGGTGAGACCCGTGACAACGCCCAAAGCTTCGAAGGTCAGGGAAGACCCCTCGACAAGGCTGGCCGGGGAGGAAAACAGGCTGAGAAGAGTCAGCGCCCGCACCGCCCCGAAACCTAGGAGCGAGCCGACCAGAGCGTAACCGAGGGCCTCGGTCAGGAAAAGAACCAGGATGTCGCCGGCGCCGGCTCCGATCGCCTTCAGGACGCCTATCTCCCGGCGCCGCTGCGCCACCAGGATATACATGTTGGCGGCGATGAGAAACCCCGCTACGACAAAAGCGGCCGCGTTGAGCTCCGCTCTCACGTCCAGCGCGAGGGAAGTGCGTTCGTAATAGACCCGGGACACCCTCACGGTGAACGGGGCGAGATTGGTGAGGGAAGCCTGGTAACGGATGCCGGACAATCCGACCTCCTGAGGGACGGTGAGCACCGCCCGGCCCGGGAGAAGAGCCCCGAGCCGAGATGCGACGACCTTGGCCGAGGACATATCCTGGACGCGGACCAGCAACTCCGGGGCGTACCGCAACGATTGCCCGGCGACCTCGCGGTAGATGCGGTCGAACGTTCCGGAAGGGACCCAGACCTCGGGAGTGTCGATGAAAACGGGCCAGGTCGGGGCGGCCCCGCCGGGCCTCACGTCGAGGGCTTGCCCCGGCGGCAGCTCGTTCCGGAGATTCACGCTGCCCAGAGAAAGTTTCACCACTCCGTACTTGAGGAAATAGTAAGGCCTCAACCGGCCGTGGTCGACGACGGGCAATCCGTCCGCAGTGAAACCCCGGATGACGGGGACTTCCAGCTCGAGGCGCTCGCCCACCCGCGGAGCCGGGCCCTTGAGCCCCGGGCCGTTGACCAGGGCCACCCAATCGTCTTGCTGCGAAGGGCGGAAGTACCGCCCCTCGACGACGCACGCGGGGATGCCGAAGGCCTCGGTGTCAGCGGTTAGGTCGCGCCCTCGCAGCAGGACGGGCGTGCGGGTCACGGTCCCTTTGTCGTCCTCGCTCACCAGGTAGGCCTGGAGTAGTCTCGCCGGGACGACCGCCGCCACGCCCTCGACCTCTTGCAGCCGGTCCAGCGGCAGGGCCGGCCCCGCGAGGTCGAAGACGGGAGCCGGGGCGTCGGCCGGTGAAAGATACCCTTCGGCCAGGCTGGGGTGGAAGAGGGTGACGTCGGAGGGCTGGTCGGGGCAAAGACGGCGCCATTCCCAGGACACGTCCCCTTCCGCGGGCCCGCCGAAAACGAAGCGGTTCGGATAGATGACAATGTCCGCGCCGACCAGCTGTCGCCACGGCAGGTCCGTCCCCGGCCCGTACCCCCCCGAGAGCGTCCACGTGAAAGTCACCATCGCCGAGGCCAGGGCCATACTGACGATAATCATTCCGGTCCGGTTCCAGTTCCTGGCCACGTTCCGCAAGGCCATCTGGAAGAAGACCAATCTCCCACCCCCGCGAGGTCCTCACTGCTGTTACGCCGTCCGGCGGCTTAAAGTTCCGCGGCCCGGCGACGACGGCGGCCGGTCGGAACCGGTGACCGGAGCTACGGCGGACCTCCCGGCGATACGCCGGCGGCATGCTATAGTAGGGGACGGTGAGTCCGGCGATGAACGCTGCAAGTTACGACGCTCTCCTGGCCGCGGGGGCCGCCGGCGAGGCGGCCGCCCGCCTTGTCGGGCGGCGCCTCCTGGGGCTGGGCCCTTTGTTCGGGAAGGACCTGTTGCTCTGGTTCGGCCCGCGCCGTGAGACGGTCTCGGCCGTTCTGGCGACCGAACCGGCGGCCGCTTTCTACGCGGTCCCGGAGCAGTGGTCCCGGGCCGTGGCCGACGCGGGTTCCCCCTTCGCCCCGGCGCAGGGTCTGGAGCATTTTATCCGCCTGCTGGAAGTCCGACTCGTCGGCCGGTCTGTGTCGGCGGTCACAGCCGTCAGATGGGAAAGGACCGTGACCCTGCTTTTCGGCCCCCGGCAGGGTCTCGACGCCGGACCTGACTCGGTCGCCCTGGTGCACGAAGCGGCCCCGCGACCGGCCAGATTCGTGCTCGTCGGGCCCGATGATAAAGTCGTCGCGAGCTGGCCCGCGCCCGGCGGCGGCCCCGATGTCGAGGGGACGGCCAGACCGAGGGCGGGGGAGCCGTATCGTCCCCCGTCGCGCTCCGGGCGCTCCGGGACGATATCGCCCCTGGACCCGACAGACCTCGCCCTCGACCCGAACGCGTTCAACGCCGCGCTGGCGGCGGCCGAACGCCGGGAGCAGACTGCCGGACGGCAAGCCGAAAGCTGGCGTCTAATCCTGGCGGCGGCGCCGGCTCTGGGCCCCTCGGCGGCCCGGGCCGTCGCCGAGCGGGCCCTGGAGACCGAACAGTCGCACCCGGCCGCCGGATTATCCGAGGTCCCCGGCACGGCTTCGCTTTACCGCGCTTTCCGTGAGGTTGTCCGGCTGTACCCGTCGGGACCTTTTCAGCCGGGCCTGCTGGTTTCCCGGGCCGACGGTTCGGCGCTGGTGACGGGGGTGACGGCCGTCTCTTTGTCCTCGCCCGCGACGCTCTCCGAATCGCAGCCGCCTGAGTCCCGGTTCCTGCCCCTGCCGACGGTGGGGCAGGCTCTTTGCCTGTGGCACGTTTGGACCAAGGCGACCGCCCTCAGGGAAGGCCTGGCGGGACAGCTGGATAAAGCCGTAAGGGCCGCTCTCGCCCGGACCCGGCGCAAGGTCGAGCGGCAAAAAGCCGACCTCGCCCGCGCCGGTGAGGCGGTCGAGCTGCGCCGGTCGGGGGAGCTGCTTCTGGCCAACCTTCACCTGGTCAAGCCCGGCCAAACGGAGGTTACCCTGCCGGACTACGACGGCCGGCCGCGGGTCATCCCCCTTGACCCCCGGCTCGGTCCCTCCCAGAACGCCCAACGCTACTTCCAGCGCTACCGGAAGGCCCGCCGGGCCGCCGAGCTCGATGCCCCCAGGCGGAAGGCCTCCTGGGAGCTGGCCTGGCTCAAAGCCTTGGCCTACGATCTGGGCGAGACCCTCCGGCGGCAGCCGCACGAGCCCGGCCCGCCCGTCGGGCCGCCCGAAGGCGCCCCGGAGGCGGCGGAGATCGACGGCCTCTGGAGGGATGTGCAGGAAACGCTCACGACCGTTCGGCGCCTGCAGGACATCGGCGCCGCCCTGCAGCAATTCGCCGCCGGGTCCGAGCCTGCCCGGTCCACGTCTTCGCCCGGCGGGAAGAAGCAGCAGCCCCCCGCGCCGCCCCCCGGAGCCGCCGATCGGGCCCCCGGCCCGGCCAGATTCATCACGGACGACGGTCTGGCCGTCCTGGCCGGCCGCTCGGCGCTCGAGAACGAGACCCTGAGCCTGCGCACGGCCGCGGGGACGGACCTGTGGTTCCATGTCCGGGGCTACCCGGGTTCGCACGTGGTCCTGCGGGTCCCTCCGGGAACGTCGTCCGAAGCCGTCCCCGCGACGTCCATCCTGCAGGCTGCGGCTCTAGCGGCCCGTCTTTCCGCGGCCAGAGGCGAAGGCAAGGTGGCCGTCGATTACACCGAGGCCCGGCACCTCCGCCGGCCGAAGGGGGCTCCGCCCGGGCTGGTCCTCTACGACCCGCATCGCACCGTCGTGGTCGACACGTCGCGGGTGCCGCTCCCGCGGCCGGTCGGAAGGATGGCGGGAGCTTCGGAAGAATAGTGAGCGACCGTACGCGAACGCCAGGAGAACCGGTGCCGGCCCTTGAGCCTGGACCGGCGGAGGAGACGATCCTAACTGTTAGGTTCATGGTTGGCCCGGCTCGTCGGTTCGCTCAACCTCATCCCGCCCGGCTGGTACTATCTTCTGCTCCTGGCCGCCTTCATCGCCGAGGGCACCAGCTTCCCTTTGATTCACATCCCCTCGGCGGTGATGTTTCTGGCCTCGGCTTACCTCGCGTTCTCCCACCGCATCTCTCTGACCGCCGCAATCCTGGTCGCCAGCCTCGGGAGCGCCGTGGGTGGGTACATCACCTACTGGCTCGGCACCCGGATGGCCCCCGCCGACGGGCTGGACCAAGGCGGGCCCGGGGGCGCGCTAAAGTCTCGAGCCGCCCGGGGCGGTCTGGCGGCCTTCTGGGTCAGTCCGGCGAGGCTGGAGCGCGTCCAGCAGTTCGTAGGTCGGTACGGGGCCCTTATCGCCCTCGCCGCCCGGTGGCTCGGCATCCTCCGGCCCGCGGCCCTGCTCGGGACGGGGCTGGCCAGGGTCAAACCCTGGAAGGTCATGCCGGCCCTTTTCCTGGGGTCGCTCCTTTACTGCGCCTTCTACCAGCTCCTGGCCGAGGGCCTCGCGGCGGTCTCCCTGCGGCTTCTGGCCAGGGTCGAGCTGCAATGGCTCCTCATTCCCGTCGTCGGGCTGGGCCTGGCCTGGCTCGCCGGCCTATATCTCATCCGGAGGGCGAGACTTTGACCCCGCCCAGAGCTTGCCTCGTTGATTACCACATCCACACGCTCTTCTCCGAGGACGCGCGTTCCAGTATGGAGGACTGCGCCCGGGCCGCTTTAGAACGGGGACTCGGAGGAATCATCTTCACCGAGCACCTGGAGTTCCCGCCCGACCCGGACGAACCCGAGCCGGCCTACGTGCCCGAGAGAGTCCTCGAGGCCCGGAGCTACGCCGAGGCGGTGGGCGCCCTCAAGGCCGAGTTGGGGCAGCGCCTGGAGGTGGGTCTCGGGGTCGAGCTGGGTCTTGAACCCCATAATCTTGCGGGCTTCCCGGGCTATCTCGAGAAGAACCGGCTCCCTCTCGATTACGTCCTCGGCTCGTTGCACACGGTGAAGGGCGTTCTGGTCCAATTCCCCGAGTACACCGACTCCCTCGGCCCCTGGGAAGCGGCCCGTCTTTATTTCGAGCGCCTCCTGGCGGGCGTTAGACAGGCCGTTAAGCTGGGAGCGTGCGACGTCATCGGGCACCTCGATCTCGTCAAACGGTCCCCCACCTTTGGGACCTTCCGGCTTCATGAGCACCGAGCGCAGGTGGAAGAGATCCTCCGCACCATCATCGAGGGCGGGCTGGGCCTGGAGGTGAACACCTCGGGCTGGCGCCAACCTCCGGCGGAACCTTACCCCGGCCTCGAAACGCTCCGCCTCTACCGTCGGCTCGGCGGCCAGATCATCACGGTGGGATCGGACTCCCACTCGGCGTCGACGGTCGGACGCGACACCGAGCGCGCCCTCGAGTACATCCGGGCCGCCGGCTTCCAGGCGGTCACCCTTTTTTCCGGACGCCAGCCCAGGTTCGTCAAACTCTAGGACTCGGGCGACCGGCGGCCGGCGCCTTCGACGAGAGCGGCCACGTCGTGGTAGCCCGGGTCGAGCCGGTAGAGCTCTTCCAACACCCCGACCGCCGTCGCCTCATCCCCGGCTTGCCTGGCCGCCAACCCCAGCCAGTACCGGGCGCCCAGGTACGGTTCCTCGGCCGGCGCCGCCTCGCCCCCGGCTTCCTCCAGGACGGCCCGCAGACGCCGGACCGCGCCGGCAGGGTCGCCCAGTTTAAGGGCCGCGACGGCTCGGACCACGCGGGCCAGCGGCGGCGGCTCGTCCAGGCCGTCGAGGACCTCGGCGGCCGCCCGGATCTCCCCCAGCTCCAGCAGGGCGTGACCCAAGGCGGTGTTCTCTTCGGGGGTGCGGTCGGGGACATCCTCGAGGTAGGTGGCCGCTTCGGCCCAGCGGCCAAGCTCGTAGCTGCAAAGGCCTATGCCCCGCAGGACGGCCGGGGGGGCGAAATCGGCATCTTCCATGTCCTGAAAGTTGGTCAGGGCCGCCTCGTAATCGCCCTGCATAAACTGCCGCCGCCCCTGAATGTAAGCCCAGAGCAGCGTGTTGCGACGGTCGTTGCGCGTAGCGATGGCGTAGGCCAGGATGACGCCCATCACCAGGAACGCGGCGGGCAGACTCCAGGCGGACAGGACCACTGTTCCGACCACCGCCAGCACCGGCCAGAGACGGGGCCCGAGACCCTCGGGATGAGGCGGGAGAGGAACCGGCTTCCCAAGCGCGAAGGCCCTCTCCCCGCTCGCACCGACCGCCCGCCGGCGATTGGAAGCGCGGTCTTGTCTTTGCTCTTTGCTCATCAGGCCCTCCCCCTTTCGGTCCTTCGTCCGTCTGTCCCGGCCTGCACCTCGGTAGGCAGCTCCAGGCATAGTCGGGCGCCTCCCTCGGCGGCGCGCTCCGCCCAGACCCGGCCGCCGTGAGCCGTAACGATCTCCTTGACGATAGCCAGGCCCAGCCCGGTGCCGCCGGTCTTCCTGGCCCGGGAACGGTCCACGGTGTAAAACCGCTCGAACACGCGGCCGAGGTCGGCTTCGGGGATGCCGGGCCCGGTGTCGCTCACGCTCACCACGACTTTGGCCGGGTGCTGGTCCGCCGTCGCCGGTCGGCGGACGACCCGGACGACAATACGGCCGCCTGACGGGGTGAAGCGTAAGGCGTTGTCGAGAAGGTTGGCCATAACCTGGTTCAGGCGGTCGGGGTCGGCCCGCACGAAAAGCCCTTGGGATGAAGCCGGAACACCTGGGGGTCGGCCCTCCTCAACAGGGCCTTCCAGCTCAAGAGCAATCCCCGCCCCCTCGGCCCGGGGCCGGTATTTCTCGACCGCCGCGGACACCAGGGCGCCAAGGTCCACCTTCCGCCATTCGAAGCCGACCTGGCCGGCTTCCAGGCGGGCGAGCTGGAAAAGGTCGTTCACCAGCCGCTCCAGGCGCGCGGTCTCCTCGACGATGATGGCCGCATAACGCGACCTGTCCTCCGCCGTCCCGACGCCGTCGAGCAACGCCTGCGCGAAACCCTTGATGGAGGTGACGGGGGTCCGCAGTTCGTGTGAGACGCTGGCGTACAGCTCCTGTCTCTCCCGCTGCAGGGCGCCGAGCCGGGAGGCCATCTCGTTGAAGCTCGAGGCCACCCGTCCGAACTCGTCGCTCGAGACCACCGGCACCCTTCGGCTGAAGTCGCCGGCCGCTATCCTACCCGTCGCCTCCTCCAGGGTGAGCAGAGGTCGCGTCAGGTTGCGGGCCAGAAGGAAACTGACCAGCGCGGACAACGCCAGCCCCGCGGCCAGCCCCTCGAAGATAAGGACGAGATAACGTCGCGTGGCCTGGGTCACTTCGGCCACCGGCCGGACCAGGGCTACCGCCCCGACGGGACCGTCCGGGCCGTTTACCGGGGCTACGGCCGCGACCGACAGCCGGCCGAGAAGGTCGCGGATGGTGGCCGTCCCGACCTTCCCCTCAACAAGGGCCCGCTCCACCACCCTGCCCTGAAAAGTGCCGCCGGCGAAGCGCCCGAGGCGTTCGGAGGCGAGCACAATCCGGCCGGAACGATCCAGGACCGCGAAATCGGCTTCGGTTAGCTGGGCGGCCAGCTTCAGCAGCGCCTGCGCGCCGGAGGGTGAGGCCCGGCTCGCCGAGCCCGCGGGGCCGATCTCCCCGGCAAGCGAGACCCAGCGCCTATCGACGACCTGCGCTATCTGCTGGGCCTGAGCCGAGAGCGTCCGGGCGGCCGTCGTCAGGAGCAAGCGCCTGAGTCCGCCTAGGGTGACAGCCCCGACCAGAACCACCACGATGAGGGTAAGAACGAAGTGCGAGACGAAAAGGCGGCCCCGGATGCCCATCAGCCCGACTCCACGTCCTCGACGTCCGCGGAGGCGGGCTTGAACTTATAACCGATGCCCCAGACGGTCACGAGAAAGCGGGGTTTGTCCGGCTGAAGTTCGATTTTCTGGCGGAGGCGGCGGATATGGACGTCCACGGTCCGGAGGTCGCCGAAATACTGTTCTCCCCAGACCCGCGCCAAAAGATCCTCGCGGGCGAAGACCTGGTCCGGGTGACTGGCCAGCAGCCAGAGAAGGTCGAACTCCTTGGCCGGGCAGGCCACGAGCCGACCCCTTACCTCCAGCTCCCGGCTGAGCCGGTTAATCCGGAAAGTCCCGAAATCCAGAATCGGGCCGGGGTACCGGGCCGGAAGTTCGGCCGGGCCCGAGCCGTCCCGCGCCCCCTCGGCCGCAGTGAAGACCGGCCGGCGGCGCCGGAGGACGGCCCGGACACGCGCCACCAGTTCCCGCGGCTGGAACGGCTTGGTGACGTAATCATCCGCCCCCAGGGCGAAGCCGAGGAGTTTCTCGGTCTCCGCGTCCTTGGCCGTGAGCATGATGATAGGCGTATCGCCCCACGACCGCACCTCGCGGCAGACTTCCCACCCGTCCCGCTCGGGGAGCATGAGGTCAAGGATGATCAGCCCCGGGTCGTGAGCGCGCGCCAGCTCCAAAGCCGCCCGACCGTTGTCCGCCTCGACCGTCTCGAAGCCGGCCTGTCTCAGATACAGGCAGATGAGCTCACGGATATGGGCTTCGTCGTCGACGAC
>Ga0315298_1004967_pt1 | contig 19350 bp, 13 predicted proteins | sample WHS_1_MG_FD_203077 | JGI IMG/M metagenome (GOLD analysis project Ga0315298, IMG submission 203077) | Extremophilic microbial mat communities from Washburn Hot Springs, YNP, Wyoming, USA - WHS_1_MG | ecosystem: Environmental > Aquatic > Thermal springs > Hot (42-90C) | place: USA: Wyoming...
TGGGGGTGAGGGAATTGAAGTGAGGGCGGTTCTTGGACTGCTCCGGGTCGAGCCCGTTTATCGCCTCGACGCGCACCAGACTGCAGTACTTCTCGCCCTCTTTAGGCGGTCTCCCCTGTCCTGAGACGACATCGCCCGGTCTCAGGCCGAAGCGGCGTATCTGCGACTGGGAGATATAGACATCGTTGGGACCGGGGAGCAGGCTTTCCTGGCGCAGGAAGCCGTAGCCCTCGTTGGTGATGTCGAGGACGCCGCTGACGAACAGGAAGCCCTGCTGTTCGGTATATGCCTGCATGATGCGCATGATGAGCTCCTGCTTCTTCAGCGAGCTGATGCCCTCGATGCCCTGCTGGCGGGCGATCTCCACCAGCTCGTCGCGCGTCTTTGCCTCCAGCTCGGCGATGCTCATCTGCGGTTGCCTTTCGTCTACTACCATGTCTCTCTCCCGTTCTAGTGGATTTTATCCGCGTTTGCCCATAACCTTCTCCCAGTCCTCGAGGAAGCGGCGCACGCCGATGTCGGTTAGCGGGTGCTGCACCATCTGCATCAGGACGGGGTAGGGGATGGTGGCGATGTGGGCGCCAGCCCTGGCTGCCTCCACGCAGTGGCGGGGGTGCCTGATGCTGGCGGCGATGACCTCGGTCTTTATCTCCGGGTAGTTACGGTATATCTGCACTATCTCCCGCACCAGCGCCATGCCGTCCTCGCCGATGTCGTCCAGCCTGCCCACGAAGGGACTGACGAAGGCGGCGCCGGCGGCGGCGGCGAGGAGCGCCTGGTTTACCGAAAAGCACAGGGTGAAGTTCACCTTTATCCCCTCTTTCGCCAGTGCCGCGGTGGCCTGCACACCCTGGATGGTGGCCGGTATCTTCACCGCCACATTCTGCGCCCATGAGGCCACCTCTCTGGCCTCAGCCACCATGCCGCTTGCGTCCTGGCTCAGCACTTCCGTGGAGACAGGACCGGGCACGATGGCGCATATCTCCTTAATCAGCCTCTTATAGTCCACCCTGCCCTCTTTGGACACCAGACTGGGGTTGGTGGTGACGCCGGTGATTACCCCCAGCTCCACGCCGTGTTTGATGTGCTCGATGTTGGCTGTGTCCAGAAACAGTCTCATCCTTCTGCTCCTTTAAGTCAAGTATTCCCGTGGCAGCGGCAGCGATACCTGCGCGCCTTCCACCAGCGTCTCCATGGCGGCGGCGATGAAGCTCACAAACAGCGGGTGAGGCCTGTTGGGGCGGGAGCGGAACTCGGGATGGAACTGGCAGGCGAGCATCCAGGGGTGGTCTTTCAGCTCCACAATCTCCACCAGCCTCTTATCCGGGGAAAGCCCGCTGGCGATGAGCCCCTTGGCCTCAAGCGGCTCGCGGAAGCGGTTGTTGAACTCGAAGCGGTGGCGGTGGCGCTCATAGACCACCGGTTGCCGGTAGGCGTTGTATGCCCGTGTCCCCGGCACCAGATGGCAGGGATAAGCGCCTAAGCGCATGGTGCCACCGAGGTTGGTGATGTTCTGTTGCTCCGGCATGAGGTCGATTACGGGGTAAGGGGTGTTGGGCTCAAACTCGGTAGAGTTCACCTCGTTAGACCGCAGGGCATAGCGCCCGAACTCGATGACCATTACCTGCATTCCCAGGCACAGCCCGAGATAGGGTATGTTGTTGGTGCGGGCGTACCTGGCGGCGGCTATCATCCCCTCGATGCCACGGTAGCCGAAGCCACCGGGGACGATGATGCCCTGGGCTGATTTCAGCAGGTTCAGATTGCCGTCGCCCTCCAGGGCTTCGGAGTGCACCCACATTATGTTCACCTGGCGGTTGTGGTGCAGCCCGGCGTGGCACAGGGCTTCGCGCACCGAATAGTAGGCATCCTGCAGCTCCACGTATTTCCCCACCAGGGCGATGTTCACCGGCTCCTTGGGTGCCTTAAGTCTGGCCACCATCTCCCGCCACTCGGTGAGGTCGGCGTTTCTCGCCTTAAGCCCCAGCCGCTGGATTATCAGGTCGCCCAGCCCCGCCTCCTCCAGTATCAGCGGCACCTCGTAGATGGTCTCGGCGGTGACCAGCGGTATCACCGCCTCGCGGGAGACATCGCAGAACAGCGATATCTTCTCCTTGAGGCTGGTGGGTATGGGGTAGTCGGAACGGCAGAGGATGATATCGGGCTGGATGCCGATACGTCGGAGCTCGTTGACGCTGTGCTGTGTGGGTTTGGTCTTCAGCTCCTTGGTGGTGGCGATATAAGGGAGGAAGGTGACGTGCACATAGAGCACGTTGTCCCTGCCCTCCTCGTTCCTCATCTGGCGGATGGCCTCCAGAAATGGCTGCCCCTCGATGTCGCCCACGGTGCCGCCGACCTCGACGATGACCACCTCGGCGTGAGTAAGCTCGGCGACCTCTCTGATGCGCCTTTTTATCTCGTTGGTCACATGGGGCACCACCTGTATGGTGCCGCCGAGGTAGTCGCCGCGCCTCTCCCCGGCGATGACCGCCGAGTATATTTGTCCCGAGGTCACATTGGAGGCGCGGGTGAGGTCAACATCGATGAACCGCTCGTAATGTCCCAGGTCGAGGTCGGTCTCGGCGCCGTCCTGGGTGACGAACACCTCGCCGTGCTGGTAGGGGGACATGGTGCCGGGGTCAACATTGAGGTAGGGGTCGAGCTTCTGCACTGAGACGGAGATGCCGCGGCTCTTGAGTATCCTGCCGATGGAGGCGACACTGACCCCTTTGCCTACAGAGCTGACCACGCCGCCGGTGACGAAGATGTACTTGCTCATTTTTGCCGACGGCAGAGCGGCCCCGGGTTCCCAGCAACGGCTGCAGGTATGGGGCATCCTGTAATATTACGGGAATGGATGTGAAACACGGGACTTAAGGGTATAGGTGACAGTTTCTTTTATTGTAAGTGCCCGATTGGAAATTTGTCAAGTCACCCTACCTTAGTCCTCTCCCGTCGAGGGAGAGGAGAGAAGGTGTCCTCTCTCCCCTTGCGGGAGAGAGTTAGAGTGAGGGGTCTTTCACCCTACCTTAGTCCTCTCCCGTCGAGGGAGAGGAAAGGTCCTCTCTCCCTTTGCGGGAGAGAGTTAGAGTGAGGGGGCAATCCTCTCTCCCCTTTGCGGGAGAGAGTTAGAGTGAGGGGGCAATCCTCTCTCCCCTTTGCGGGAGAGATAAAACAATATCCTCTCTCTCCCCCTCTGGGGGAGAGATAAAGTGAGGGGGACTTCCATCCTCTCACCCTCACCTTAGTCCTCTCCCGTCGAGGGAGAGGAAAAGTCCTCTCTCCCCTTGCGGGAGAGAGTTAGAGTGAGGGGTCTTTATCTCTGAGCCGTCACGGCTCGATGGTGAAGCTCTTCACCTCCGACCACGGGCTGCGGATGAATTGCCCGGTAGCAGCCCTGACCACTCTTACCCGCCAGTAATAGGTCTTGCCTGCTTCAAGTTGCGCCCAGCGGGTGAGCGAGGACGGTGACGGGGCAAGCCCCCCGGCGGGGAAATAGGCGGCGGGCGAGTCGGCAGAGGCCGGCCTGTAGGCGCCGGTGTCGAGGACGATGATGGTGAAGTCGGGGTCCTTGGCTATCTGGAGCTGGTAGTCGCTGGAGTAGCAGTAGTGCTGCCATTCGAAGTCTGCCTGAGCGTTCCGCCCCGTGGCCGGGTCGTTGCCGACGATGGTGCCATACTGGTCACTCGAGCTGCACTCAGTGATGGCCTCGGGCTGTGGTGTCTGTGGTGCTGAGGCGAGCTGGGGTGGCTCCTGGGTGTGTGAGGGGGGCGTGGCCACGGCGCAGGTGGTGGCCAGGAGTGCGGCTGCAGCCGCCAGGGGGAGGAGGTATTTCTGGTATTTGGGGAAACGTTCGGGCATGACGTTGCTAAGGAAAGTATAGGGCTGGAGGGGTTTGATTGTCAATGGTGGGCTCACTCCTCTCCCTTGACGGGAGAGGATTAAGGTGAGGGTGAGAGAGGATGGAAGTCCCCCTCACTTTATCTCTCCCCCAGAGGGGGAGAGAGGGATAAAGACCCCTCACTCTAGCTCTCTCCCGCAAGGGGAGAGAGAACCACTTATCCTCTCCCTTGATGGGAGAGGACTAAGGTGAGGGTGAGAGAGGATGGAAGTCCCCCTCACTTTATCTCTCCCCCAGAGGGGGAGAGAGAAGAGTTGTCTCTCCCGCAAGGGGAGAGAGGGATAAAGACCCCTCACTCTAGCTCTCTCCCGCGAGGGGAGAGAGAACCACTTATCCTCTCCCTTGATGGGAGAGGATTAAGGTGAGGGTGAGAGAGGATTTTCCTCTCCCCTTGGTGGGGTGAGCCTGTGAGGAAGGGGGGTGAAAAAGGGGGCGGCTCATTCGAGCCGCCCCCTTTGCTTATCCCAAGCAGGTTGGGTTACACCCGGCGGGTCTTGAAGATCAGCACCAGGGTGACGATGACCAGGATGGCACCGATGGCGATGACCACCCAGACCCACAGCGGGGTCGGAGCCGGTTTCTCGGGTGGTGGCGGTGGTGCCGGCTCGGTCTCGGTCTTGAAGACGAAGGACGGCGACGGGTCACCCGGAGGATCGAGCGGTTTCACCTTCCAGGTGTAGCTGGTGTTGTACTTCAGCTTGCCGTCGTAGCAGTAGGAGGTGCCGGAGACCTGAGCCGTCTTCACCACAGTGGCGCCTTCCATCAGGGTGAACTCGTAGGTCTTCACATCACCCATTGGTGCCCAGGAGAAGCACGGCTTGTCGATGCCGACGCCCACGGCGCCGTTAGCGGGTGCCAGCGGCTGGAGGCCCTGGTACGGTGCCGATACCGGCACACCGGCCTTCACCGTGAAGCTCCTGACCTCAGACCACGGGCTGCGGATCCACTGACCGGTGGCTGCCTCGCGGACCTTCACCCTCCAGTAGTAGGTATGGCCGCACTCGAGGTTGCCGTGGATCGTCAAGCCGAGTGTAGAGCCCGACATGGTGATACCACCGGCGGGGATGTAAGCGCACGGCTTAGTCACGTCGGCTGGCTGGAAGCCATCGCACTCGTCCTCGCTGGCAACATCGACCACCAGCAGGGTGAAGTCGGAATTCTTAGCCACCTCGATGTCGTAGGCCCGAGCCACGCAGAGCTGCTCCCAGCAGAGGTTGACCTCAGCAGCGCGGCCGGAGACCGGGTCGCAGCCGATGAGCGCCTTGTCGTCGGTCACCAGCTTGGGTCCCTTCTTGGCGAAGCAGTCGGTGAAGCCCCAGACAAAGCCGCTTCTGAAGGCCGTCGCGTAGCCGGGGTAGTAGGCGTTGGGCACATAGGCGGCGTTGTCGATGGCGTACAGCGTGCTGTCGCTATCCAGCGTGCAGCAGCCGCAGATCTTCAGCGACGACGGCTCCAGGGTGAAGCACGGAACGCGCCCTGCCGGCGGGCTGACGAACACGTTCAGGCAGTCCCAGGCGATGCCCGGCTTGGGCATACCGGAGAGCGGGCCCATGTGGCCAGCGGCGTCCTCAGCGATGGTGCGGTCAACGCCACAGCCTATATCGCCAGAGGAGGTATGTGCCGAGTACAGCGCCTGCCCCGTCTGAGCGAGCACGATGCCGTACTGACCGACCGGGTGCGGGGCGTTGCAGCCGACGGCGCCGTTGGAGTCAGCCATCATGTCGAGGTCGGACAGACGGGCATTGCCCGTGCCCAGAGGACCGGGGGTGGCGCGGTAGACGGAGCCGCCGAGACCGAGCGCGTTGTCATCAGCCAGGAAGAACGTCTTGTTGTCCTTGAAGTTGGGGTCGAAGGCAACATGGACGTTCCCACCGTACGGCGAGCGCAGCAGCGTGCTCAGAACGGCGAAGCTGGGGTTATCGGTGTTGAAGTTCTGGGAAAGCGACGCCGCATAGGCGGTGGCATGGTAAGCAGAACCGGCACCGACCAGCACCTTGCCCTCAGGGTAGGCGGCGATGGTGTGCGCCGAGGTCATCCAGCTGTTGACATCGGAAAGCGTGGTCGCCCAGGCGGTTCCGGTGTAGGGCATCTTCTGCACCAGACCGGTGGGGCTGAGGAAGTACATCACCGTCTTGGACTCGAAGCAGAAGTCCTGGATGTCGTTGCGCGGCGTCACCTGCGCCCAGTAGTCACCATAGTCCGGCGACCAGAAGGCAGCCTTGGTGCCCTGCGCGGCCCAGGCAACCAGCTGACCGGTCTCGTCCTGGCAGTAAGGCACCAGCCTCAGCAGCGCGAGGTCGCTCTGTTGCTGACGGCAGTCGAGGGCGGTAACATGCGTGAACACCCTCTCCCAGAAGGTGCCTACTGAGAGCGCCGGGTAAGGTGCCACCACCTGTGGGTTGGCGCTGGTGCGCCACACGCTGTCGAAGGCACAGGTACTCACACATTCAGTGGCGCAATTGCCACAAGCGGCGCAACAGCTACAGGCGACGGTCAGGGACTTACTCTGGGTGCCTGCCTTACACCCCGCAGACAGAGTGCCCGAGACGGTCGCTGTCTTGCTAACGGGACAAGTGTCCGTGCCGCAGGCGCAGGTGTATGTCAGCGTGGCGCTTACAGGTATGGAGCAGGAGCAGGTGTCAGTCTTGTATGTCCCGGTAAATGAGCTCGGGGAAAGCGACACGTCGGTCACATTGCAGCCATAACCGGCTCGCCATGCAGCAAGCGTGGCAGTGCCGTTGAAGCTGGCTGAGGCTGTGCCGCCGTTGCAGGTCACGTCGAAGTAGACCGGTGCCGCAACTATTGTGCCCCTATTCACCGAAGCCAGATAGATAGTCTTGCAGTCAGCAGACGGCGCCACATCGGTGAACTGAGAGATCATGGTGTCGATGACAGCGATCTGGTTCCAGGTCTCGCCGTTGTTGCGGCTGACTGCAAAGGCGGACTCATCGAGCCCGACGGGCATATTAGTGTCGAAGTTGGTGTACCAATCCGCTGATGGCACCTGAAGTAGCGCACCGGTGGCGGCGAAGGCGAGCTGACCATCAGCCCTCCAGGCGACCAGGGCACCGCCGGCGGACGACTCGAGACAGGCAGCGCCGGTGGTGGGCTTCAGCGCCGGATACCAGCAGGGGATGGGGCAGGTGGTGGGGGCATCGGTGAACCAGGTGGGCACAGTCGCCGCACAGGGGTCACCCAGCCTCTCGCCGGCGAGCAGCTTGCCCGAGGCGAAGGTGCCGTAGTAGGCGATGCTGTAGATGGCTTTGTTATCGGTGTTGGTGGTGTTCATCAGGGTGTACACCGTGGTGTCGTCGATGCGGAAGATGCCATCTTCACAATCGTCAATCGCCTTGCTGCCCCAGGCATCGAGGCTGATGTAGGCGCGCCTCAGGCTGGCAGCAGCGCCGGAGAAGTCAGAGGGCAGCTCCAGGTCAGCACGGTTGAGCTCGTCAACACCTGGCGAAGCCAGCGCTGGGGAACTTGGGTCCTTGACCTCAACCGGGGTGGTGAAGGCGAAGGCGCGGTGAGTGTTGCGGTCGATATCGCGCAGGGAGATGTTGTAGTAGGTGGCCTCATCATCCGAGTACACCACTACCAGGGCGCCATCGCTGGCATAGCTCGGGGAGAACTTAATTGCCTGGAAGTCGCCCAGCGGGATGTCGTCGAAGTTCTGCTTTATCCAGCCGGTGAAGCCGGTGGACTTGAGCACATAGACATCACCCTCGCCAGAGCCGTCAACCGTGCCCACGGCGATATCGCGCCTGCCGCCGTAATCAACCGAGATGCTGATGCAGCGGATGTACTCGTCCTGGTCCTCGAGAATGCTTCTCAGGTTGGTCACCTCCCACTTGCCGCCGCCGTTGGTGGTGATCCACACCTCCTGTGGACCGCTACCCACATCTAGAGTGGCGTCGGGGGCGTCGGTGACGATAGCCATCACCGCAGGATTGTCCGGAGCGATGGCTACCAGGTAGATATTCTCGCCGTTCCACGTGTCAGTGGTGCCGAACAGCCGGTTCCACTCAATCGTCCAGTTGGTCCACTGGGCGGCGCTGAAGCTGATGCCGTTGTTGCTGCTCACCAGCAGGATGTTGGCCACCGGGTACCCGAGGGTCGATGAGGTGGCACCGGTACGGGTCACTATGGCGATGGTGTTGCCATCGCCGCCGACGGCGAGGTCAATGGTATCGGTGCCAGCCCTGCCCAGGGCAGCCAACGCCGGGAAGTAGCCCAGGTCCCACCTGCCGATGCTGACGCCGGGGGTGGTGAGGGCATCCCACTTCGCCATGCCGGGGTCGGCTTCCACGGAGGACGGGGTGACGAGGTGACCGGGTACGATGAAGCTGGCGACTAATAGCAGAGCCGCCAGGACTCCAAACATACTAGGGTATTTCTTCATTTTACCTCCTGTGTTAGTGAACTCCGAAAATTACCTTCGACTTTCCAACTCTCGTTGGGTGGTCTCCAGCTTTTCGGAGACCTTCGGCGGAGCTCGACCTTTCTCTTTTCGGGGAGAGAAGTTGTATTTTTGCTTTTAAACTCCGCCTCCAGTTTTGGGTGAGAAACCCTTTCGGGAAAAGTTTTCACTTTTTGACCGCGTGATTAGAGCCTCGCCAGGCTGCTCCCCAGGATTTCAGACCCTATGCCCCGGAGCCAGGGCGATATTCCACCTTGCCGTGGCAGCTCCTCTGCCGCGGCGCTCTTACCATGGCATCACCTCCTTTCACAGACCTTTTTAGGGACGGGTCTGTTCCAGCCCGTCTGGTACTATTTTACCACGGTTGTCAAGACCCCCATACTACACTTCTTTCCTCTCCCTTGATGGGAGAGTCTTTCCTTCTTTCCTCTCCCTTGACGGGAGAGGACTAAGGTGAGGGTGAAAGTGAAGTCCCCCTCACTCTAACTCTCTCCCGCAAGGGGAGAGAGAATTTCCCTCTCCCTTGACGGGAGACCCTCCTTTTTATCCTCTCCCTTGACGGGAGAGGACTAAGGTGAGGGTGAGAGAGGATGGAAGTCCCCCTCACTCTAGCTCTCTCCCGCAAGGGGAGAGAGAATTGCCCCCCTCACTTTGTCTCTCCCCCAGAGGGGGAGAGAGGATATTGTTTTATCTCTCCCGCAAAGGGGAGAGAGGGATAAAGACCCCTCACTCTAACTCTCTCCCGCAAGGGGAGAGAGGATTTTTCCTCTCCCTTGATGGGAGAGGACTAAGGTGAGGGTGAGAGAGGATGGAAGTCCCCCTCACCCTAGGGCCTGCCTTATCTTTTCCACAACGCCTTCTATGTTCTGAAGGACCTCGTTATTCCAGAACCTCAGCAGGCGGTAGCCGCTGCTTGTAAGCGTGCGCTCTCTGGCATTGTCCCTCGCCTTTATCGCGTCTTCGCCGTGCTGTCCGCCGTCAATCTCGATTATGAGCCTTTTATCGAAGCTGACGAAGTCCACGATGTATTTACCTATGGGCTGCTGTCTGCGGAACTTTACGCCGTCGAGTTGTCGGTTTCTCAGTTTGGACCAGAGAAGCTTCTCAGCTTGGCTCTGTTTCCGGCGGAGGATGCGAGCAAAGCTTTTAGGTGGCCGTTTTTCGTTAGGGTCCATTTTTATTGTCTCCCCCTCACTCTAACTCTCTCCCGCAAGGGGAGAGAGGATTGAAGTCCCCCTCACTTTATCTCTCCCCCAGAGGGGGAGAGAGAGGATATTGTTTTATCTCTCCCGCAAAGGGGAGAGAGGACAAGCCCCCTCACTTTATCTCTCCCCCAGAGGGGGAGAGAGGATATTGTTTTATCTCTCCCACAAGGGGAGAGAGGGATAAGAGGGTGAGGGTGACTACCTGATATATTCGCTTAAGCGGCGGAAGAAGGCGCGTAGCGCGACGATGAAGACGATGAGCAGGACGATGGCGACGATGACCAGTATCCAGCCGGAGAAGAAGCCGACATGGAAGGCATAATATGTTGACTCCCAGTCGCTCATGTTGCCACAGCCGTCAACTGCCCTTACCCTCCAGTAATAGGTGCCGGGCTTGAGCTTTACGCTCCAGGTGTTGCCGCTGATGCCCTCTTTAGCCACCACCGGAGGGAAGACACGGGGGGTGGTGCCGACCTCCACGGTATAGCTGACACCGCTGGGGTCTTCAACCGGCTCCCATTTGAAGGTGACCAGGTGGGCGCCGAACCAGCCGAAGCGCTGGTTGGTGGGATAGAGCGGGGTGGGCGCCGGCGGCGGCTGACTCTCGAGGGGGAGCTCGAAGGTGGCCCTGTTCCCTGCCCGGTCGGTGGCGGTGACCCTGTGGCGCGACTCTTTGGTCTCGGGCACCTGGAACTGGTGGCTGAAGCTGCCATTGGCGTCTGTCTTAGCGGACTCAGTTATGGTGATGTCATCGTATTTGACGGTCACCTGGCTGCCGGCGGCAAAGCCGGAGCCGGTCACGGTAACGGTGTCGCCGATGCCGGGGCGCTCCGGTGAGAGCGTCAGCGCGGGCACTATCTGTACCGACGCCGAGAGCTCGCTGCCGTAAAGCATCGTCTCTGCCGAGGCCTTGAACTCGTGCCTGCCGGCGATGGTCGGCGGGACGGCGAAGTCGGTGACGAAGGTGCCCTTATCGTTGGTCTTGAGGTTGAGGTCGAGCTCCTTGCCATCGAAGCTGATGGTCACCTTCCTGTTTGCCGGGAAGCCGGTGCCGGTGAGAGTGACCTTTTTCCCGGGCGATGCCGATTCCGGCGACACCTTGAAACTGGGCAGCACCACAAAGACCCCGGCGGAGCCGACATAGGGGACATCCTTGAGGTAGCCCAACTGCTCGGTAGGGCGCATCGCCAGCCGTATCTGCACATAGTTGTTGCCCATGGGCGCCTCGGGCACGGCAAAGGTGACAGATAGGTTGGTGGTACGGGGAGTCGTACCTTTTGCCACCACCGTATAGTCGGTGCTGTCGGAAATCACCGGCTTGCCGCTCCAGATGACCTCGTAGTCGCCCATTATGTAGGTGCTGACACCGGTTATGGTGATGGTCACCGTGGAGCCCACGGTGCCTCTGCCTTCGCCACTTGTTCCACTGACCGTGGAACAGACGTCCCCGGCTCAGCCGCCAGCCCGGGCTGTAGCTGGCAGCCAGAGTAACGCGGCGACCACCAGCGCCACAGCGACGAGGTTTATGGCCTTCGGTGTTTTCATGGTTACCAGTTTCACTTTTTTACCCCCACTTTGTCAAGCCCATGTTGTGTGGCAAGCTGGGTGGGGGGGGAGCGCCCCCCACTCTAGCTCTCTCCCGCAGAGGGGAGAGGGAATTGCCCCCTCACTCTAGCTCTCTCCCGCGGAGGGGAGAGGGAATTGCCCCCTCACTCTAGCTCTCTCCCGCGAGGGGAGAGAGGATTTTCCCTCTCCCTTGATGGGAGACCTCCGTTTTCTCCTCTCCCTCGACGGGAGAGGATTAAGGTGAGGGTGAGAGAGGATGGAAGTCCCCCTCACTCTGACTCTCTCCCGCGGAGGGGAGAGAGGATTTTTCCTCTCCCTCGACGGGAGACCTCCGTTTTCTCCTCTCCCTCGATGGGAGAGGACTAAGGTGAGGGTGAGAGAGGATTGAAGTCCCCCTCACTTTATCTCTCCCGCAGGGGGAGAGAGAGGATATTGTTTTATCTCTCCCGCAAGGGGAGAGAGAAGGGTGACGCTGCTGTCAAAAAGCCACCAAAGTAGCCCGCTCTCTCCCACCCCGCGCGGTGTCCATCGCCCGGTATCTGAAGGACTTGCCGCACACACCTCAGCGACATCCTCCCCTTGAAATAATAGAACGAATGTACTATTATAGAGGGCATTATGGTGGAGTTTTTGCCTGAGGACATGGAGTGGCGGGACGAGGGGTGTGAGCTTTACCCGAGGTGTCTGGAGTGCCCGCTACCGAGGTGCATTGAGGAGGAGCCGCGGTTGCGGCAGCGGCTAAAGCTGGAGTGGCGGGCGGAGCGGATGAGGGAGCTGAGGCGGCAGGGGAAGGGCACCGCCGAGATCGCCAGGATGTTCGGCGTCAGCGTGCGCACGGTGCAGCGCAGTTTAAGGAAGGTGAAGGTGACATGAACAATGGCAGTATGCGGGAGCTTACGGGGCGGGACAGTAAACGCCTGGCGAATTACAGGGCTTACCTGGACTTCTATAACGGCGACCAGTGGCCGGAGCGCTCCAAGCACCGCCAGCTGGTGTTCAACTACGCTAAGGTGGCCATTGATAAGGTCACCAGCTACCTGATGCAGGGCTTCAACATGCAGTGCCATCCCAGAGGGGAGGGCGACGAGCAGAGGGACAGGGCGAGGAGGGCTGAGGCGGTGCTGTATCAGGTGTATGACCGGAATCACCTCGCCCAGCTGGACTACGAGACCGAGGTTGATGCCGCGATACTGGGGGATGGCTGCTATAAGGTGCTCTGGGACGCAAAAGAGGAGCGGGTTAAGGTCACCGCGCCGGCGGTGGAGGGCATCAACGCCTGGTGGTGCGGCGACGACACCTCAAGGGTGTGGAAGGTGGCCAGCGAGTACCAGCTTACCGCCGAGGAGGTGCAGCTAGTCCACGGGGTGAAGATAGCAAGCAAGTCGGCAAAGGTGACCGAGGTGTGGACCGACGATAGCTTCGAGCTATACATCGCCGGAGGGCTGAAGACCAGGGCTAAGAACCCTTACGGCTTTATCCCCTTCGTCATCTTTCCCAACCTTCGCCAGCCGAAGGAGTTCTGGGGGGTGTCGGACATCCCGGCGCTGATGCAGCCACAGCGGGAGCTCAACCGCGCCCTGACGCAGCTTTCCCGCATCCTCGAGGTGTCGGGTAACCCCATCGCCGTCCTTGAGGGCGTGGAGAGGTCGGAGGACATCGCCGTCCAGCCCGGGGCGGTGTGGACGCTGCCGCCGGACGCCAAGGCTTACCTGCTCGACCTGCTGCAGGGCGGGGGCATCAGACTGCATGTGGACTACATCGAGCTTGTTTATCGCTGCCTGCACGATTTGTCCGAGGCACCGAGGGCAGCCTACGGTGGCATTGAGAGGGAACTTTCCGGCGTAGCCCTCGAGGTGGAGCTGCAGAGCCTGCTCCAGAAGGTGCAGCGCAAGAGGCTAATCCGTGGCTCAGCGTATGCCAGGAGGGCGAGGATGATTCTGGAGCTTCACCGGCTGTACAACGGGGAGGACCTGACCGATGTCGATATTGCGATCGGCTGGGGCAGCATCATCCCCCAGGACAGGGCGCGCCAGGCGCAGAACGAGCACCTACTGGTGATGTCGGGCATCCATTCCCGGAGGACGGCGATGGACGAGCTGGGCGTGAGGGATTCCGAAACTGAGTTCAGCCGATGGCTTGAGGAGAGACGGGAGATAATGCGAATGAACCAGGAGCTAAAGGCCAGCCCCGGCAGAGGCGAGGGAGAGCGAAGACCGCCGCGGGACGCTTTTAGGACGAACAAAGAGGAGGGAGAGAATTGACGGTAATTGCACCAGAACCGCAGGAAAAGAACGGTCAGCCGGATGAGGAGACCAGAGAGGACATCAGGCGGGAGCTTGAAGTAGAGGCCACCAAGGCGGATCGACTGGTGGCTGAGGCTACGGCGGAACTGAAACAGCGGATAGCCGGGCTTGAGCGGGAGATACTGCTCAAGAACGAGGACATCGAGGCACTGGAGAGGTCGCTGGAAGCCACCAGAGAGGAGCTTGAGGGAGCTAAAGCGGCCTATGCCTACGCGGTAGAGGACTTCAAGCAGCTTGCCTGTTCCTTGAGTCCCCTCATCCCGCCGGAGGTTATCACCGGCAGCACCATTGAGGAGGTCAAGGCGTCCATGCGGAGGGCGAACGACCTTGTGGTCAGGGTGAAGCAGGCGATAGCCGAACAGGCGAAAGAGGTCATGGTGCCCGCCGGGGCGCCGACCAGGGGAGAGCCCGATTTATCGGGCATGTCAGCCAAAGAGAAAATCGCCTATGCCGTAAGGAACAGGCAGAAGAACGAAAGGAGTTAAGGAGTAAAGGCAAATGGCAACCGCATTGAGCGAGTACGCGAAACTGTCAAATGATGTCCTGTATCAGGGCATCATCGAGACCATTATCAAGGACAGCCCCATCCTTCAGATGATGCCATTTATCGAGATTGTGGGTAACGCCCTTACTTACAACCGGGAGAAGGCCACACCGCAGGCGGCGTTCTACGCGGTGGGCGACCAAATCAGCGCACCGGGGGCTTTTGAGTTCGAACAGCTGACCGCCACCCTCAAGATACTTATCGAGGACGCCGATGTTGACAACTATGTCAAAGGCACGCGCCAGAATGTTATGGACATCGAGGCGGCTATGCTGGAGCTTGCCGCCAAAGCGGTAAGGCAGAAGTTCGAGGAGACCTTCATTTACGGGACCACCACCGACTTTCTGGGGATGAGCGGCAACACCAAATCCTTTGATGGCATCGTCAAGCTCATCAATACCAGCACGTCGGGGACGCAGGTGGTGACCATGGGGGGCACCGGTGCAGCGCTGACGCTTTCCAAGCTGGACGAACTGATAGACGCGGTAAAGCCGGGAAAGCCTGACCTGCTGCTTATGAGCAAGAGGAGCCGGAGGAAGCTACAGGCGCTTGCCAGGGCATCGGGCAGTTTGCTTGAGACCGAGAAGAACAGCTTCGGTGAGTACTTACAGCTCTATAACGGCGTTCCCATTGGGGTCTCGGACTATATCAAGGACACTCATGCCCTTGCTAATGGTTATGAGACCGCGGTCACCGGGGGCAACTGCTCGACCATCTACGCGCTGAAGTTCGGCGAGGGCGCCATCTGCGGCATCCAGGGACCCGGGGGACTTCAGATTGAGCAGATAGGCAGCCTTGAGTCCTACGATGCCGCCAGGACGCGCATCAAGTGGTACTGCGCTATCGCCGACTTCTCCACCCTGGCCAGGGCAGCCCTTATTGGAGTGCAGGACTAGAGGGGCCTTGAATGGCTGCTTTGATACTGGCATCGGCTTAAGCGGGTGGGCCTCCTTTCCCGTTGAGGCGCACGGTCATCCCCGTGCTCGCCTTCGAGGGGGAGCAGCCGAGGAAGTAACGAAGGGACAGGCGGCGGGAGCTTCCCCCTCGGGGGCACCCACGCTATTCCTCTGCCTCCGGGAGAGGTAAGTCGACCCCCTCACTTAATCTCTCCCCCAAGGGGAGAGAGAACTTTTCCTCTCCCTTGACGGGAGAGGATTAAGGTTAGGGTGAAGGTCCCCCTCACTTTATCTCTCCCCCAAGGGGGAGAGAGATGAGAGGAGGCTCCCCCAAGGGGGAGAGGAGAGTTGGTTTTCCCGCGAGGGGAGAGAGAACTTTTCCTCTCCCTTGATGGGAGAGGTAAGGTGAGGGTGAGAGAGGATGGAAGTCCCCCTCACTTAGTCTCTGCCGCGGAGGGGAGAGAGATGAGAGGAAGCTCCCGCAGAGGGAGAGAGAACTTTTCCTCTCCCTTGATGGGAGAGGTAAGGCGAGGGGGAGAGCGCCCCCTCACTCTAGCTCTCTCCCGCAAGGGGAGAGAGAACTTTTCCTCTCCCTCGATGGGAGAGGTAAGGTGAGGGTGAGAGAGGATGGAAGTCCCCCTCACTTAGTCTCTGCCGCGGAGGGGAGAGAGATGAGAGGAAGCTCCCGCAAGGGGAGAGAGAACTTTCCCTCTCCCTTGATGGGAGAGGTAAGGTGAGGGTGAAGGTCCCCCTCACTCTAGCTCTCTCCCGCAAGGGGAGAGAGAAATAGAGAGGCGGAGAGGTTGCCCCCTCAGTTAATCTCTCCCGCGGAGGGGAGAGATAAAGACAGGAGAAGGTAAAGTAGCCCCCTCACTTAATCTCTCCGGCAAGGGGAGAGAGAAATAAAGAGGAGAGGGAGAGGTGAGGGAAAGGAGAAGGAGAATGTCAACAACGAAATCGAGAGAAAAGATTGAGGAAGCGCTGCCACCAACCAAGGAGGGGCTGCCCTGGCAGGCGTTCGCTATTGTGGGGGACAAGGAAGACCCGGAGACATGGAAGCTGCCACACCACACCAAAGCCATCTATAGAGCCATTAAGGGCAAGATAGGGCACTATAAGACCACCGATTGGGACAGGCTGCCGCTGGCGGTAGCTGCGCTGTCGCCCGGCGGGTACCGGGGCAGGAGAGTCGAGGCTACGGAGAGCCAGATACTGGAAGCAGCCCGGCACCTGGCCAGACACTACGAGGAGAACGGCAGGCCGGTGCCCGATACCTTGCTAACGCTTATTTAAGGAGGAGAAATGGGGGACAGGATAAACGCTTTTCTGAAGGGCAAGAAGAAGTACAGCGTCTATATCGCCACCTTGCTGGCCAGCATCTTGGCTATGGTGGTGACTGACCCGCAGCAACAGGCAGAGCTGCAAGAGTTTGTGCCCCTGGCGGCTATGGTGCTGTCGGGCATCGTCTATCTGGTAGTGGAGGGGTGGAACGACAGCAAGCGCATTCAGGCAGAGCAGGCCTACTATAACGCGGTGGCGGCTACCCAGCCAGGCACGGTGTCCGCGCCAGCCCAGGCGCCGGCGCAGGCAACGGCGCGGGCAGAGGAGCGATTTGATGAGGCAGCCTTTGTCAAGCAAGTCCACACCGCAGCCGTGGAGCTGGCTAAGAAGGCATTTCCGGACGCACCGGAAGCCTTGACCAGCATATACCGGGCTGCCGAAGCCGTGGGACAAAAGTTGGAGTGCAACGATGTCCGAGAAGCCCTGGCTTACTGGGGCTACTTACAGGGGCTTGCTGAGGACGCCTGGAGAGAGCTTGAGTTTGACAACAAGGACGAGAGGGGCTGCAAGCTGCACCCGCCGGAGCTTTATGAGTTCAGGGCGACGCTCAACCGCGTCAATAGCTGCTATGAGAAGCTGCAGGCGCTGGTGAGGTCGGGCGGCGACTGGCGCAGGCCGAGTAGTCCGATATACGGGCTGACGGTGTATAGCGTGGGCGCCTTCGCCGGGGAGGGTGTAGGTGAGTAGTGGTACCCCCTCACTTAATCTCTCCCCCAAAGGGGAGAGAGAAGAGTTGCTTTTCCCGCGGAGGAAAGAGAGATGAGAGGAAGCTCCCGCAGAGGGGGAGAGAACTTTTCCTCTCCCTTGACGGGAGAGGATTAAGGTGAGGGTGAGAGAGGATGGAAGTCCCCCTCACTCTAACTCTCTCCCGCAAGGGGAGAGAGAAATAGAGGGGCGGAGAGGTTGCCCCCTCACTTAATCTCTCCCCCAAAGGGGAGAGAGAAGAGTTGGTTTTCCCGCGGAGGGGAGAGAGATGAGAGGAAGCTCCCGCGGAGGGAGAGAACCTTTCCTCTCCCTTGACGGGAGAGGTAAGGTGAGGGTGAAGGAGAAAGGATGAGGACGCTATCATCAACATTGCTTGAAGCACAGAAGCGCCCGTTCAATAAGCCGGTCATTAAGCTGGAGGTACAGGAGTACGGTCACCCGCAGACCAGCTCTTCACCGGTCTGGGGAGGGGGACTGTTCAACTGGACGAAGCTATACGGCGGGACGGAAGCGCAGTCGTGGCATGGGAGCTCCATTTCAGGCGCCGGTACATTGCACCGCGTCAGACTTCAGGGGACAACAATTTACTACTCAAGGGTCACCAGCCCCGGTCCGGGCTCAAACTTCGGTTCCTGGACGAACTTTGGCTCAGTCCCCTCAAGCCCGCAGGGGAGGGTAGCCATCGGCGCCGTAGGGAATAATATCATCATCGTCTCGATGGACGCCGGCTATCTTTACCGGAGGGAGTCCACCGACGACGGTGCCACCTGGGGGAACTGGACTGCGATGACCAATGCCCGTCCCTGCGAGAGGGGGGTCGCAGTTGCCTTCAAGCCCAACGGCGATTGTGCCATCGTCCATGCTTCAGACGTCAATGACCCCCTGAGCCTGTATATCCAGAAACGCACCGGCGGGAGCTGGAGCACCGGCCTGGGGCAGAGGACGGGCGACTATTACGTCCAGGCGTTAGCTATGTACTACGATGGCGACTGGAACATCATCGCATTGGTCACGGAGGGGAGCTATCTCACGGTCCAGCGGATGGTCTATGGGGACGGGTACAGACAGACGGCAGGCGCCTGGGCAACCGACGTCAAAATCGGCCTGGGCAGGGCAAGGCTCGATATAAGGGGTCAGGTACAGCAGCGCACATTTGACAGGCAGCAGAGGGGGAGCGCAGAGGCGAGGCGCATGCCCACCTACTGGGAAGTGAACCAGGCGGTGCTGGAGGTGCTTGTCGGGGAGGCGCCCGATGTCACCGGTCCCTTCTTGTGCCAGCCGTCTAACTACCCAGCGCTGTTATGCCTGACTAGGGCAGGGGTGCCCTATGTGTTCAGGCTCCAGCCGGGGACGGACTTCTTCGACCGCAACTGGTCAAGGGCTGATACCATCCCCGCCTATGCCCAGTATGGGATGAGCATATGCGCCGACAGTCAGTACCTCTGGGCAACGCAGGCTAACGAGGTCTGGAGGGCGCCGATGCCGTCCACCTGGTCACCGCCAGCAGCCGGGAGCGGGGCAGGGACTAAATTCACCATCACCATGCCGCAGATAGTCCGGCTCCAGGCTTCCCAGCGGGAGCAGGGGTCGAGGCTGGAGGTGGAGATCGATAACTCCAGAGGTGACTGGGACAGCCCGCCGTCCCAGCTCAAGCACGGCTCAAGGGTAAACCTGTTTATCGGCTATAACACGCCGCAGGGGCAGGAGTACCAGGAGGTAGCCCGCTACTTCATCGAGGGGTACGGCTACAAGCGGGACAGCGACAGGCGGGAAGCACTGCTCACCATCCAGGCTGTGGACATCTGGGGGCTGCTGGAAGGATACCAGTTCGATAGACCGGTGGAGTGGAATATCGGTTCCAACGATTACACCGCCTACCAGCTTATCAGCCTTGTTCTCCAGGCAGTGGGCGGGAGCCTGACCTATAAGTCCAGAAGCAGCCTGGTCACCAGCCTGTATCCCAGGCTGACCATCAGACCGGGGCAGACCGCAGCCCAGGTGCTGCGCAGGCTGCTTAACCTTGTCCCGGACAGGCTAAGGTCGTTCGGACTCGAAGCCGTGATGGTATATCCTCAGGCCGGCGATGGTGTTGACTATGAGTACACTCTGGACTAGGTGGCGCTTGGTGTAGCGGCGAGTCCAGGCAAACGCAAAATGTGGAGGCGTGAAAGATGGCTTTCTTGAAAGTAAAGAACAATGCCCGGAGCAGGCTGGCAAGCCAGATAAGTGCCGAGGCGACCAGCTTGACCGTAGCCAGTGGTGAGGGGGCGAGGTTTCCCGGTGATAACTTCCACATTTCGATCGAGGACGAGATCCTGCTCTGTACCCAGAGGACTAACGACACCCTCACCGTTCAGAGGGGGCAAGAAGGTACCACCCCGGCACCGCACGGCGCCGGGGCGGAGGTGCAGTTAAGGTGGACGGCAGCCTATGTAGAGGAGCTTCAAGACGCCGTGGGGCGGCTGGAGGAAA
>Ga0315298_1004969_pt1 | contig 19347 bp, 20 predicted proteins | sample WHS_1_MG_FD_203077 | JGI IMG/M metagenome (GOLD analysis project Ga0315298, IMG submission 203077) | Extremophilic microbial mat communities from Washburn Hot Springs, YNP, Wyoming, USA - WHS_1_MG | ecosystem: Environmental > Aquatic > Thermal springs > Hot (42-90C) | place: USA: Wyoming...
ACTGCGGTGATGCGGAAACTGGTTGTGTTGATGAACCATGTGCTCAAATATCCCAACTTCGTACTCGCAAATTAAATACCGTTGCTGCGGTGAAGAATTGGATGTGTAGGGGTGTACTCAATAAGTTCAGCCTGCTTACTGTCCGGGTCCGGGGTGGCGGGATGAAGCTGGCCGGTGCAACTTCGACTGTACATGCTGATGTGCGCGCATTGTAATTGCCACTGTGTTGGGCGTCTTCGATCTGTGGTTGCGGTCTCAGCATCGTGGCCGGCGTTGGTGTGTTATGTAGCTGATGATTTTTGTTTGCACTACACCACACGCGCAGGCTGGACACGGCAAAGGCGCGTGTGATCAGGCGCGTTTCATTTGGCCTTGGGCCGTTTGAATTTAGCCAGCTCGCCTTTGTTGATGCGTTTGATGTTGTTTTGTAATTGCGCGATGGCTTCTTCAACCATCCGAATGAAATTCTGACAGCTAATTGCCATGCCGCCGAGCGCGATAACGGTTTGCTGTTCGGCACGGTCATCGGTGACAACCAACACTTCGCCGTATTGGAGCAGTCTGTGTGTGGCGCGCTCGATCAGTTCGTCTGCGGTTTTGCCTGCTCGTGAGAACATGACTTCGACACTGGCTGTTGAATGCTCGGGCGCGTTGTTTACCCGGCCTGTTCCATCGAAAAAGACCGATATCGGTATGCCCGTGGCATCGTGATACTGTACCAACCACCGGACAAGCTCGGTGCGTGCAGCCTCAGAATGCGGCGGTTGGCCGGCTGCAATACCGGGGCAATTGTGTAGCAGACTGTAACCGTCAATCAAGATACGTGCCAATGGCATGACACAAACCTAACGCAGCATGTTTGGCAATTGAAACGGATTTTTGGGTCTTTTTCACGTTGCCTCGCTGCAGCGGTTTGTTAAATTTAGGTGGCTAAGATTCAGCGAATGAACTTGTTCCAGGCAACTGTGGTTATTTTTGCGGGCCTTGTAACCGGGGTGATCTCGGCGGCTGACAGCAGCGGGTCGAGCACGAATGTGCCGCCGGTTGAGTCGCAGCCGGAAAAGCGGCCGGCAGATTTTGAACGCGCGCGAGTTGGGTTGATAAACGTCGAAGGTGTAATCGGTCCCGCTACTGCAGGATACATCACCCGCGCCATAACACGGGCTGAACGCGAGCAGATGCAATGTTTGATCATCCGGCTCGATACACCCGGCGGCCTGCTCGACTCGACGAAAGTAATCGTGCAGAAGTTTCTCGGTGCTGGTGTACCTGTGGTTGTTTATGTTGCGCCTGCCGGGGCACACGCTGCAAGTGCAGGTTGTTTCATCACACTTGCGGCTGATGTAGCGGCGATGGCACCGGCAACAAGCATAGGCGCAGCGCATCCGGTTGCGATTGGTGGTGGGCCGACCGGCGAGAGCGAAAAACCCGATGAGGTAATGAAACAGAAGCTGGAGAATTATGCTGTGAGCTTCATCGAAACGATTGCAGCCAAACGCAAGCGCAATGTCGAATGGGCGAAGGCGTCTGTCAAAGAAAGCGCCGCCTTACCGGCTGAGAAAGCCCTTGCCACGAATGTGATAGACATCATTGCCAAGGACCTGCCGGATTTGCTCAAGCAGCTCGACGGACGCGAAGTAAACGGCAAGGTACTAAAGACTGCTGAGGCTGAGATTGTTGAGATCGGCATGTCACCGCGTGAAAAGGTTTTCCAGCTCTTGGGCCGGCCTGAGGTGATGTTTATTTTGATGCTGATTGCGATTTACGGCATCATAGCCGAGCTGAACAATCCAGGCGCAATTTTCCCGGGTGTAGTTGGTGCAATAGCATTGATCCTGGCGCTTTACATGGCATCAATCCTGCCGATTAATGTTGCCGGGGTAGCGTTGATTGTGCTTGCAATAGGCTTGTTTATTGCCGATGTCTATGCCACAACACACGGCGTGCTGACCGTGGGCGGAATAGTGTCATTTTTCCTCGGTGCATTGATGTTGTTTGACCGTGCTGAGCCGGCTTACCGGTTGTCGCTTTCGATCATTGTGCCTGCCACGGTTGTGACGGCGTTGTTTTTCATTTTTGTGATTGGGGCCGGCTTGCGCGCGCAACTGTTGCCGGTGCGTGCCGGCGGTGAAGCGATGCTAGGCAAGGTTGTGCATGCACTTGAGCCTATTGATGCAACTGGTGGCCGTGTTTTTATCGAAGGCGAATACTGGAACGCTGTCAGTGATGAACGGATTGAAAAAGGGCAACCCGTTGAGATTGTGGCGATCGAAGGGTTGACATTGAGAGTGAAACCAAAAAAACAACAATAGCAAATCTATGGACCTGTTAAGTGCGTTGATTGGGAAGTTGAGTGGCTGGGTACTGGCGTTGATCATACTAGCGATTTTTGTGCTGCCGCAGGCGTTAAAGATCCTGCGCGAGTACGAACGCGGTGTGATCTTTCGACTCGGCAAACTGCACAAACGCGGTGCAAAAGGGCCGGGGTTAATCCTGCTGATACCGTTCATTGACAAGATGGTCAAGGTTGACCTGCGCGTTGTGACCATTGACGTTGCAAAGCAGGAGGTAATGACACGCGACAACGTACCCGTGACAGTTGACGCGGTGGTGTACTTCAGGATCATCGACCCGGTTTCATCCGTGATCAAAGTTGAGAATTACTGGAAAGCCACGTCGCTCATTGCGCAAACAACATTGCGCAGTGTGCTTGGCCAGGCTGAGCTGGACGAGCTGCTATCGCATCGGGACAAAATCAACCAAAAATTGCAGGAGATAATTGACCGGCAAACAGACCCATGGGGCGTAAAAGTCACAGCCGTCGAAGTCAAGGACGTGGTACTGCCTGACGGGATGAAACGTGCAATGGCAAAACAGGCCGAGGCTGAGCGCGAACGCCGGGCAAAGATCGTCAATGCCGAAGGCGAATTTCAGGCGGCGGAAAAGATGGTCCAAGCCGCACAGATGATTGCAAAGGAACCAATTGCATTGCAGTTGCGGTTCCTGCAAACGATGCGCGAGATATCGGCTGAGCACAACACAACCACGTTTGTGCCGATCCCGCTCGACCTGTTTGCACCGTTCACCAGGAAAGGTGAGCAGACACAGAAATAGATTGCAGAGCCACGAATAAATTGATCCGGCTGTGCCGCGAACCAAGCCCAGGTCCGGGTGAGCCGGCTTAAAGCTGGGCGGAGTTGACGCAGGCCGGCAAGCTGATTATCGGTTAAATGGATAGTAAAGGGAGGCGTGCAGTTCGGGACATTGTCTCGAACAAAAGCAAAAAGCAATCTGGCCATGCCGCTTTACGAATACGAACCGTGTGATGGCAACTGCCCGATTTGCGGCGGGCGCTTTACTGTGCACAGGCCGGTTAATGCGCCTGAGCTGACGCATTGTCCAGTGTGCAAGAAACCTGTGCGCAAGGTCGTCTCGCTCTTTAACACGCCAACAAAACTCAAGCCGCTGTCAATCTCGGACGCCAAACGTGCCGGCTTCACCGTTCTTAAACGAATTGGCAAAGGCGAATATGAACGACAGTGAACAAACCTGCGGACTTTGACGCGACTGGGAAAACAGCTCGCTTGCAATTTGTGGCCAGTGAACTCACTTTACATAGACAAAATCATTGCGCGATGTGCGTGTGCCGCAAATTTCGCGTGTCCGGCTGAGCGCGTCGGGTTTTTGCCCCGGAAACGGCCTCGAGCATAAACGAGTTGAATTGTGTTTATCCTTACGGGTATGGAGCGAAAACGCATGCAGATTTTTTATTCGGGGTACGTTCAGGGTGTCGGGTTCAGGTACACTGCAAAGTCTGTTGCAGCAGGATTTGAAGTCACGGGTTATGTGCGGAACCTGCCTGATGGCCGGGTCGAGCTTGTGGCTGAAGGCAGGAAGGATGAGCTTGAGGCATTTCGTCAGGCAATTCGCGACGCTGGTTTGGCGCATTTTATCCGAGACGAACAGGTTATCTGGAGTGAAGCCGAAGGTGGATTTCGCGGCTTTCAGATAGTAAGATAAAGGGAAATGAAATTCGCCATAATAGCCGATATACATGGCAATCTTGAGGCACTGGAGGCTGTGCTTGAGGACATCAAGATCCAAAAGTGCACTCACTTTGCTTGCTTGGGCGACATTGTCGGCTACAACGCAAATCCGCGTGAATGCCTCGAGATCATTCGCAAGATGGGTATCCCGTGTGTAAAGGGCAATCACGATGAGTACTGCTCGACCGACGGCCCGCTCACGGATTTCAACCCATATGCAGCTCAAGCGGTGAACTGGACACGACGCCAGTTGACCGAGGATGAGAAAAAATGGCTGCGTGAACTGAAGTATGTGCGCATGGTAAAAAACTTCACCATTGTCCATGCCACACTTGACGAGCCTGACCGCTGGGGGTACGTGTTCGACAGACTGGCTGCAGCGGCTAATTTCCCCTACCAAAACACATCGGTGTGTTTCTTCGGCCACACGCACGTGCCGCTTGCCTTTGTGCGCGACACAGTCGTGCGAGGCGGGACATATTCAAAGTTTAAGGTCGAACCTGGCAAAAAATACTTTGTCAACGTGGGCGCAGTCGGGCAGCCGCGCGACAACAATCCCAAGGCCGCGTACGTGATCTATGACACTGTAGAGAACACAATCGAGTTGCGTCGAGTTGACTACGACATTGCAAAGGCGCAACGTAAAGTCATCGAAGCTGGCCTGCCCGAACGACTCGCCGAGCGGCTCGCTTTTGGTAGATAAAGCTCAACGGCCGGCTCGGCGTTGCGCCTGGTGCAACCGCGCAAACACACATCAACAGTTGTAGCCTTGCTCGCTGTTCGTCACCGTTGAAAATTTTCATACTCAAACCCAGTTCACTTGGCGATGTTGTACAGGCGCTGCCGGTGTTACGGTTGCTGAAACTGCATTGGCCGGACAGCCGGATTTACTGGTGGCTGGATTCGACGTTGTTACCCCTGCTTGAAGGTGATCCTGACCTTACGGGTGTTGTGCCGTTCGAGCGGCGTAACTGGGTTGCACCGACGCAGTTGAAAAAGCTGTGGGATACAATCCGATGCTTGCGCGCACAACAGTTTGATCTTGTCATTGACCTGCAATGCTTGGCACGCAGCGGTGCGCTTGGCTGGCTTGCTAATGGACAGCTTTACATTGGGCTGGACGAAAAACGTGAAGGCGCACGCGGATTTTACGACCTGGTGGTTCGGCGGCCATCATATCTCACACATGCAATTGACTGGTATTTGGGCGTGTTGGACCTGCTGGACGTGCCGGTGCACACTGATTTCGTTTGGTTGCCGGCAAAGCCTGAAGTTGCTGCGGCAGTATGCGCCAAGTGGCCATTGACAGCACGCAAGCTAGTTACGCTGTTGCCAGGTGCGCGTTGGCCAACCAAACGTTGGCCAACGCCAAACTTTGCCGCCCTGATCAGAATTTTGGCCGATGAAAATCGCGAGCTGCAATTTGCGATCTTGGGCGGGCAAGACGCAACAAATGTCGGTGCTGAGCTTGTCAACGCTGCACCGGCCAGGTGCATTGACCTGACTGGTAAAACGACATTGCCGGAAATGGTCGAGGTGCTCCGGCTCAGTTCAGTTGTGGTGAGCAATGACACCGGACCGATGCACGTTGCGGCTGCACTCGGCAGACCTGTTGTTGCATTGTTCGGCCCGACCGAACCGCGCCGGACCGGTCCTTACGGACAACTGGAGAATGTGCTTCAGGCACGGCTTGATTGTGTGCCGTGCATGCGGGCGGTTTGCAAATACCGTGAACAGCTTGCCTGTATGCGCGCAATTGCACCTGAAACGGTCGCCGCCCGTGTTCGGCAACTCGTTCAAGATACGGGCGCATTGCCCAAGTGCACACCGGTTTGATTTGGTTTACATATGGCAACGCTTTGAGTTTTTGTTGCTTGCCAGTGTGGCAGGCCGACTTAGAGTTGTGCCATGCGACAGTCCGGATTTCACGCTGCGGTGTTGGCTGCGGCAGTTTGTTGTTGTGCAACTGCACAAGTATCGGTCGAGGTCAAGCTCGATCAAGAACAGTTCCTGCCCGGTGAGCCTGTGCAGGTTGCAGTCCGGATCACGAATCTTTCCGGGCGTACACTTCGCCTGGGCGAAACATCGGATTGGCTTGCGATTTCTGTCGAGAGCCGCGACGGGTTCATCGTGCCTAAGAATGCCGATCTGCCCGTTGTTGGTCCGTTTTTGCTCGAAAGTGCCCAGGTTGCAACCAAACGACTCGAACTGACCCCATATTTCGACCTGAGCAGGCCGGCGCGCTATTCGCTCATTGCCACGGTACAAATACCTGAATGGGACCAGGGCTTCTCGAGCAAACCGGTGTCGTTTGACATTGTCGAAGGCGCAAAACTTTGGGAACGCGAGTTTGGTGTGCCGGGCACAAACGGCCCGCCGGAGGTTCGCAAGTACACATTGCAACAGGTCAACTACCTGCAACAGATTAAGCTTTACTTGCGCGTTAGTGACGCATCGAGTGGCAAGGTGCATCGTGTGGTGTGTTTAGGACCAATTGTATCGTTCGGTTATCCGCGCCCTGCCCTGGACAAACGAAGCAATCTGCATGTGCTGTTTCAAAGCGGCGCGCGCAGTTTTTTGTATTGTGTGGTTGACCCTGACGGCCGGTTGCTCAAGCAGGAAACATACGAGTACGCCGGCACACGACCGAGACTGATGGCAGATGCCGACGGTGAAGTTACCGTTGTGGGTGGGGTGCGCCGCGGGCAACCGAGCCAGCCTGTGCCCAGGCCGACCAATGCGCCGCCCACAAATGCAGTTAAGCCGGCCAACCCATAACGGGCTGGCCGGCTTTTGACGCCCCCTACCTCCCTGGCGTCTCAATGCTTTTTCACGGTTACACGGGCGCCTCCGTGGATTTGAAGTATCTTTGCCACAACACTGTCGAGGTCGCTGAACAGGAAATCGTGGTGTGCACCCTTTATCCATGGCGAACGCACCAGCACGGATGTGCACCCGGCAAGCCGCGCAGCTTCTGCATCCTGCCATTTGTCACTCACGACAAATGACCTTTCCAAATCCAGGTGCCATTTGAACGCCGCTTCGAGCAACAGACCCGGACGCGGTTTGCGGCACGGACAATCGTCAAGCTCATCGTGCGGGCAGACCATGATGTCGTCCAAGGGCAACACCCGGCGCAGCAGCGCGTGCATCTGGTCAAGCTCGCGTCGTGACTGGTAACCGCGGGCTATGCCGGGCTGGTTTGTTGTAGCTATGAGGACGAACCCGGCCTGTTTGAGCTTTTGCAGCAGCGGCCGGACGTTTTCTTTGATCCGGAATTGCGAAAGCGTAAGCGGCGTGACCGGGTGCTGATGTTCGATCTGCACCTCGTTAAGTATCCCGTCGCGTTCAAAAAATACGCCAGCTCTCATATGCTGCACAGTTGGCAAGCATAAACCTCGCCGAGCACAATTGCGGCGTGCACCGCAACGGTTCGGGCCGGTGTAAAGCAAGGTTTTTTGAGGTGCAACCGGGTGGCATCGGCGCATTTGATTCGGCTCCGTCAGCACAGCAAAAATTCGCCTCTCCGTGACGCCGAAATCGCCACGAATTGAAGTCGTGAGTGAAAGGCTTTTGTTCGCTCCGGTGGGACGGCATCGGCCCTGACGCTGACCGTCCAACTTCGGTGCATACTGTCCTGAAATCGGCAAAATTACTCAGTCAGATCGGCCGCCTCCTTGATACGTGCTTGTAATCTTCTGATGATTGGTAAAGCCCGGGCAATGGCATTTTGCTCTGTTTGACCTGTGAAAGAGCGCATCTCGACCCGGACCGCTGCAACCGGGTCGCCGTTCCGGTCACGCAGCGGCATGATGACCACCACAGATTTTTTTGTCTTCTGGTAGTAGATTGTGCCGCGTTCGAGCACATCGCGCTCAGCTACACCGCCGGGTCGGCCAATTTCATTTTCGTCGCTGCTTGCGATTATTCGCACTTCGGACGGCTCGCTACTACCAGGCGCATAAATCTTCAACCCGAGCAACCGCGGGTATCGCGCCATGACATCACGAACCATTGATTGTGCCGGTGGCTCGTGCGGCGTGTATGTGACGCGCGTTTCAGCAAAATAACTGACCGAGTCGGATTTGGTCCAAAAACCGATCTTGCCACGCGTAAAACTCGTGTCGGTGATGGGCGGAATTGCCTCTTTACCGTTCAACCAGCACCGGATTAGGTTGCCTTTGCATTCGACCTTAAGCTCGTGCCATACACCACGCGTGATTTCCATTTCCGGCCCGATTAATTCGCCGCGTTGGCCATTGACGACCTTGTAAAACCTGAATGTATTCCCTAGCGCACTTGCCCGGACGACGTAAAAGTTGTTTTCGTCCTGGATGCGAAAGGCGATGCCGGCCATTTGCTCGACCTTGCCGCTGACAATTTTGAATCGGGTCGAGACCGTGAAATCGCCGAACGTCTCTTTTTCGTAAATCAACATCGGAAACCGTTCGTCGGTTGTGTCTTGCGACAACTGCGCCAGCACAGCCTGTTTTACCGTCACAGGTGCATTTGTGCTCAACGGCGCAAGCACAGCAGGTGCATCATCGAGTATGATCCGCCACTCGCCCGGTGGGCCAACCCCGGCAACCGTGCTGCGAAACCCCGGCGGTGTCTGGCCGACCGGTATTTCGCCAAAGTCAAATGCAACCTCAGCGCCCAAGGCCGGGCTAAACCACGCCAGCGCCATGCACAACAATGCAATGCCGCTCGGCGAACACCGCGCACCTCGCTCAGACAAACACGGATGGTGCAGCCTCAGCCTCGGTTCATTTTTCATACATCATGTCCGCTACAGTACGCCCCGGAGGTATGAACGGCATGACATGTTCTGTGTATGGAACAATCACGTCTAAAACGTACGGCTCGCCGGCTGCAAGCAACCGTTCAATTGCAGCTCGCAGATCGCGTTTGAACACAACGCGCTCAGCTTTCACACCGAAACTCTGCGCCATCGTCACGAAGTCAGGGTAAATTTTGTTGGGCTGTTGTGGGTCACCGAGGTACGTGTGACCACGTTGGCCGCCGTAGAACCTGTCTTCCCACTGCACAACCATGCCAAGGTGTTGGTTGTTCAGTATGATTGCCTTGGCGGGGATTTTCTCTATGTGCGCAGTGGCTAGTTCCTGAATGTTCATCAGAAACGAGCCGTCTCCGTCAATATCAATCACCTCTTTGTCGGGTCGCCCGACCTTTGCACCTATTGCAGCGGGGTACCCGAAGCCCATCGCGCCCAGACCTGCACTTGTGATGAGCTGACGCGGCTCAGTGAACTTGTAGTATTGGGCCGTCCACATCTGGTGTTGACCCACGCCAGTTGTGATAATGGCCTCGCCGCCGGTCAGTTCGTAAAGCAGCTCAACCACGTACTGTGGCAGTATGACCTGCTCGACATCGCCGCCGACAAAATCGCGCACGTAATGCGAGCGCAGTACCTCGGGTGTGACGCTGTACTTGAGCGGTGCTTTCTGTTTCCAATGCGCAATCTGGTTATGCCATGCAGTGAACCGTTTTTTGATCGGGCGTTTCCGCAGCATCTGGTTGAGCCTGCTCAGCGCATATTTCACGTCGCTGACGATTGCAACGTGGACGCGTCTGTTCTTGTTGATCTCAGACGGGTCAATGTCCAGATGCACAATCGTGCCATGCTCGCAAAACTTCTGGACGTTACCGGTCACACGGTCGTCAAACCGCACACCAAAGGCAAGCAGTAAGTCTGCACCCGGGGCAACTTGCACAATCTTGTCGCCGTCGCGGCGCAGCTCGCCGTTCACAGCCCAGTTCGCATATGGTGTGCCGTGCATCCCGAGCCATTTGAGCGATAACGGGTGCGTCTCAGGGAACGCGCCGCACCCGCGTAGTGTTGTTGTGACCGGTATTTGCGTGTGCTCGACAAACTCGCGCAGCTCCTCTGCTGCATTTGCGCCGATGACACCGCCTCCAACGTAAAGCACAGGCCGCTCGGATGCCTCGATCAACTCGAGCACATGCTCCAGCTCCATCTCGCCGGCGCGCGGGTTTGGGTTGTATCCCCGGAGCTTGACCTCGTCCGGGAACACCGCATGTGTCCGCGCCTGTTGCACATCTTTAGGCAGGTCAATCACAACTGGCCCGGGTCGACCCGTTTGCGCAATGTAAAATGCCTCGGCAACTATACGTGCAATGTCGTTTACGTTCGTGACAAGGTAGCTGTGCTTAACAATCGGCAGTGTAACACCGAAAATGTCGGTCTCCTGAAACGCATTTTTGCCGATCATGTGCGACGGCACCTGACCGGTTATCGCAACCAACGGCACTGAGTCCATGTACGCATCGGCTATACCGCTGATTAGATTTGTTGCACCCGGACCACTTGTGGCCATGCAAACACCAGCTCGACCCGTTGCACGCGCGTAACCGCTGGCCGCAAATGCACCGCCTTGTTCGTGTCGGGGCAAAACGGTGCGAATCTGTTTCGATTTTGTCAGTACCTGGTGCACTTCCATGCTTGCCCCACCCGGGTACGCAAAAATTGTCGTTACACCAGCCCGTTCAAGTGCAGCCACCAAGATTTCACAACCGCGCATTAGCTGGCCGCGTTGAGTCGCTTTGATTCGTTTATTAGTGTGTATTGTCCCAAGTTCAGTGCTCATTTCGGTTTTAGTTCTTGTTCCGGCCTGACGCAGCCGTAGGCTAAACAAAAAACCCACGACTGCGACCAGCCGTGGGTTCTTGTTGAAACTTATTTCATGCGCAACAAGGCCCGACGGCGTCGCCGCGGACGACGACTGCTACTACCACCAGACCTGTCTGTTGCATGACCAAATTCATCGCGCGCAAATCTAGCGCCTGTCACCCAAGCCGTCAAGTGCCAAAAACATTTTTGCGCATGGCCTTTCCACGGCGATCTGGAGGGTTTGGCGTTCACCTCGACATCGGTTTACATCCAAAGCAAAGGCTTCAATAGCATTTGCAGGGCTCAATTAATTTGTGCTGGATTTGTTCAGGCCATTGAGGTCCCAGCCGGTTTGGCAGGGGACGCGCTTAATGGTTTGCCAGTGTTTGGCGACAGGTGCCCTGGTCGAGCCGGGCGCAAGCCCGCGCCTTAGCGTGACATTTGGCCGACAACACGCGCATTTGCGCGGCAGAACGGACACGCTTTACTTCCCACCCGCTGCATTAGCCAGAAAGCGAGTCCACGTTGCTGTTTCCGGGCGCGCCGGCACATCGGACAACACTCACATACCTTGGCCAGCAACTTGTCCAGTAAAGATCTAAAACCCGCACTCATATCCCAATGCCGACTCAGACCAACAAATCATCCACGCGCAAATCATACACATCATCGTCCACCCGCATCTTGGCTAATGACACCCCAACCTAGTAAAGCGTAAAACAATCGCATGAGCGCCTGTAAAAAGCTGAGTTTGTGGGTTGACTTCGTCTCACGCGCTCAGGGACGAAAAGCAACTACATTCCGAAAAACATCATCCCGTAGCCGCGCTCGTAAGGGCGCGGACCACCAAGATTAAAGCTGCAAATCTAAATCTGCATTGTCAATTCCTGCGCAGAAGGCAGCACCTGCATCACACAAGACCAGATTTCAACCAGGTTAAACCCGCAAAGAAAGATTGAAGACACCATCCTGCACATACATGATCAGCGCGCTTCAAAATTGGGCTGTGACGACATGCGCCCCTCCAGGGCAAAGTTACACATTTACCATGAGCTGTATTGACGCCGGAGCCATTTCGGTTATGCGAGGGGTCGAGACAAAAGCGCTAACACAGGCCTCCTAAACCTCACGGCGGCAAATTTTTCACTGCAGAGGAGCAGACCAAGCTAGGGCACAGCCCACCTGCGCATGAGTGGGTTGGTCATAGAGACCTGGCTTCTCGGTTGGAACACGGTTCACCGCGCTCTTACGAGCGCGGCTACAGCGCTTCTAGTCCGTTTCTTCAACGAAAATGCGTGGAGGGGCAAAATAACTCACGGCGCATTCGGCTGCGCCGCTACCATCAATCGTACAAGACACAGCCTTTCGGCTTGAATGCGGTGGTCCGCGCCCTTACGGGCGCGGCTACGATGTCACACAAAGGCCAACAACGCATATGCCCCTAAAAATGCGCATTTTCCCCAACTCCCAGCTTGCCATTATCCGAGGTAGCCAAAGCGATGGTGCACCGCATTGCGCTCCTGCAGTCGAGCGTGTTTGGCCAACACATCAGCGCGCGACGCGGCCCGTCCTTGCATGGGCGGCGTGCCGTCGCGCACCGCCCAGGTCCGTGGTAGGACCAGTTGTGCCGCTGCAAACCACGCTTACGCCTTGGCCGCAGCCGGCAGGTTGAGCTTGCTTTTGGGCAGCTTCTTGAACGTCATGAACCAGTCCAGCGCGTATGCATCTGGCTCGGGTTTTTCGACACGTTCCTTTGCCGAGCCGCATGAACCGGGTGGCGACACAATAACATCGTCACCGGGCTGCCAATCCGCCGGTGTAGCCACGCCGAACTTGTCGCTGGTCTGCAACGCGATCAACAGGCGTTTCAGTTCTTGGAAATTGCGGCCGTTTGACAGCGGATAGTACAGGATGGCACGGATTTTTGCCTTTGGATCAATAATGAACACCGCACGGACAGCTTGTGTATCGCTTACACCGGGTTGGACCATGCCGTAAGCCTTGGCCACGTCCATTTTTATGTCGGCTATCACGGGGAATGTCACTTCGATATTTTCCATGTCCTTGTACTTGATTTTCTCCTTGATGGTGCGCAGCCAAGCGATGTGCGAGTACGGACTGTCAATCGAAAGTCCGAGCAACTCGCAGTTCAACGCCTTAAACTCGGGCTGCATTTTGGCGAACGTCATGAACTCGGTCGTGCAGACCGGCGTGAAATCTGCCGGGTGACTGAACAGTATGACCCATTTGCCCTGGTAATCCTTGGGGAATTCGATTGGTCCCTGTGTCGTGTGCGCTTTGAATGCAGGCGCAGTCTCGCCGATCAACGGAATTCGACCAGCAGATACAGTTTCATTTGTTGCTTGTGTTGTGTTCATAGCGGTTTTGGTTTGTTTCGGATTTCGGTTAAAACTTCAATTAAGTTTCTTCTGCGTTATGTCTCACGTGTTAAGAACCATAATAGCCGAAAAAGTTTCATTTAACCATGCTTGTGTGGGGTGCCTGGGCTGGGAATTAGTGGCCGCAGAGGTTTGAGCCGGTGACGAGTGTGCCGGCCAGATACAATTCGGCCAGTTTTTGTGGTGTGTCGGGCTGAACTCCATAAATTACCTTGATTCCATTTTGCTCCAGCAATTGTAATGCGCGGCGGCCAATCCCACCCGCTATGACAACTCGAACACTGCGGTCCCGCAACCAACACGGTAATGACCCTGGCTGATGCGGCGGTGCCGCTTCGTGCCGCACCGAAATCACCCGCTTCGAGTCGGTATCCACTTCCACAAACGCAAATTGTTCTGCGTGACCAAAGTGCTCACTAAGCACTTCGCCAGAGACTGGTATCGCTATCAGCATTGTTTGTTTCTCCATGTTTTCGTAGTTCGTGTTCACGGTTAAAACTCGAAGACAGCTCCGGCACCGCCTTTGCAGACCCTGGCGCCAAACGCTGTCGAAAGCGCTGCAACGGCCCTCTCGCCTGTGCAATGCACAGGCACGATGAGGCCGGGATCAAATCCTGCAAGCCGGGCGATCGTCCAGGTAAGCCTCTGCTGGCCTGCGTTGCGCAAATGCATCCCGCCGATCAACGCCCGGACTGGCGCTCGGCCAGTCAATTCGCGAATGTAATCGAGTGTGTTAATTACACCCGCATGTGCACACCCCAGCACTACTACTACGCCTTTCGACGTTGTCACGTACAACGCCTGATCGTCATCAAACGGATCAGGTTGTTTACCGCGTGGATCGAGAAAGAATGGCTCGCGATCGAGGTTTTCCTCGGGGTGGCGTCGCGGTATGCGACCCGTAAGCCAAATACCAGGCAGAATTTTAGTCGGACCCTCCACGTATCGTATCCTGTCCGCATAACGCTCTACCATCGCGCGGGTTTCCTGCGGCATTCCGATTTCCCGGGCTGTGTCTCCTTCTGCAGCAACGCTCTGTGAGCTAACTTTGTAGCGCAGGGCACGAGCGCCTGGGTGCAAATATACCAAGGCGTGCGAATTAGCACGTAGCACTGCAGCTAACCCACCCGTATGATCGTAATGCCCATGACTAAGTGCTATTGCATCTGCGTTGCCGGGATTAATCCCCAATGCCTGCAGGTTGTGCAGAAGTGCAATGCCTTGGCCAGTATCAAACAATACATGGCCTGCATCGGTTTGAACCCACACAGCCAACCCATGCTCGGTTTGTAACCCTGGCTTGCGCGCCGTGTTGTCAACGACAAGGGTTATGCGAATCATACTTTTGCTTGGTTTAATTCAGCCATTTGTTTAGCTCAGCCCAGATGCGACGGATTTGGTCTGCTGCCTGGCTAGGACCAAACTCCACCACCGGCTGCAAGTTAACTAGCGCATTCACAACTGCTGAATCGAAAGGGATTCGGGGCAACAATTGCACCCCCAAAGCTGCTGCGCGATTCTCAAGGGGCGCCGCGTTATCCGGGTTGATGTCCCACTTATTAACCGTTACAAACGCAGGCACATTAAAGTGTCGCACCAGACCCAAAACACGCTCGAGGTCATGTGCACCGGCCACAGTCGGCTCAGTCACAATCAACACTGCGTCTGCGCCTGAGACTGCGGCAATTGCGGGGCAACCAATTCCAGGCGGCCCGTCCGTGATTATCAATCTGGCGTGGTGTCGGTGTGCAAGTCGCCGCGCAACGTTCCGTACATGGGTGACTAGCTTACCGGAGTTCTCGGCTGCAGGATAAAGTCGTGCATGCACAAGCCAACCGAACCGCGTCTGCGAAACGTACCATTCGCCATTTACGCGTTCAGGGAAATCAATTGCACGCTTCGGACACACTTTAACACATACTCCACAGCCCTCGCATTCGCTAGGATCTACTGTGGACTTTGCCCGGCCGCGATCTTGCTCAACCGCTCGTATTGCGTCGAACCGACAATGCCGTTTGCATACACCACACCCGTCGCAATCAGCCTGGCGAATCACTGCTACATGACCACTCCTGAACTCGTGCTGTTCAACTGTCACGGGCTTAAGCACGATGTGCAGATCTGCCGCATCAACATCGGCATCGGCGATCACCGCATCCGAAGCAAGTACAGCTAACGACGCCGCAACAGTCGTCTTGCCTGTACCGCCCTTACCGCTGAGTATGACAATCTCTTTCATGTGCCCAGCTCGTCCAGAAGTTGTTTGAATCTGACCTTTAGCTCGGACCTAGCATTGAGGGGCAGTTCGCCGCGCGAATACGCCTCAGCAATACGCCTGTCATCCGGTATCTGCAGACGCACAGGAATACCTTCTTGCTTGCAATATTCGATGACCCGATTATCGCCGATACCGACCCGGTTGAGCACAACGCTAAACCGCAAGCCCAGCTCACGCACCGTTGCAACTGCAAGCTTGAGGTCATGCAAACCGAACGGCGTCGGCTCAGTCACAAGCAAAACGTGATCGGCATCCCTCACAGCAGCAACCATTGCGCAGGCTGTGCCTGGTGGACAATCAATGATCGTCAGGCCATCAGGTGCCGCATGTTGCTTGACCGCGCGAATCACCGTGGGGGCAAGGGTTTGCCCAATATCCAGTGTGCCGGTCACAAGCATTACGCCATCGCGCGACCCGACCTCCACGTAGCCGATCTCACGCTCGACCTCGCGGATTGCGCCAGTGGGGCACACGAGCGCGCAGCCTCCGCAACTGTGACATAGCTCGGGGTAAATCACTGCCTTCTTTTTAAGGACCGCAATCGCATTAAATTGGCAGATGTCACGGCATTGGCCACACCCCGAACACCTGTCTGTATTCACCTCCGGCACCGGGACCGTCACCAGCTTGCGCAACTGGATTTGTGGCTTCAAAAACAGGTGGCAGTTCGGTTCTTCCACATCGCAATCGAGCAACCGCACCGGCCCATCGGCAGACAAAGCCAAGCACACAGCCAGTGTGGTTTTACCCGTACCGCCTTTGCCGCTTGCAATTGCAATTTTCATTTCGTCAGCCGCCGGCCTCGGCTTTCAGCAGTTGCATCGTCAACCTCGCTCAGCCAACCGTTGCGGGTATGCTGGATACAGTCGAACCGGTCAACATACGGCTTGATATCGAGCAATGGCGTGCCGTCCAACACATCTACACCATCGAGATATAACACGTTGCCTTCGCGGCGTTCGAGTCTGACGATGCTCAGGCCAATCGGGTTTGGTCGGCTCGGCGCGCGTGTGGCAAACACACCGTGCAAAACATCGTGCAGGAACGGTTTGACCAGGAGTCTCGCCGGCGCCACACGATGCATGTCGTAGATGATATAAATGTGCGAGAACCCCTCGATATCACGCAGGCCATCGGCGAACTCAGGGAAAATTTCGGCTGTGCCACGGCACCCGGACGCAAACGCAGGTTGAATCGGCGTCTTCTCTGGGTCAGTGTGTGGACTGTGAATAACGCCAATAGGCCGATAAACAATTTCTTTGATGTCCATTTTAGTTGATTCCTCCATGCTCGTTTTGGCCAGAGGTTGGACGCGCCTAATGACCAAGTTCGCCGCGCCTGAACTTTTCCAGCACCTCGCGCACCGTCCCTGTCGCACCGGTGACCACCTTAATGCCCGCTGTTTCAAGGGTCACTAAAGCCTTTGGCCCGCAGTTACCAGTAATCACCACCTCCACGCCAAGTTGGGACAACATTTCCGCCGCCTTAATACCGGCGCCGTGTGCGCTATTAAGTCCTTCCGTGTTGTCGAGAACGGTGAATTCACCGCTCTCAGTATCAAACACGACAAAAAACGCTGCCCGACCGAATCTTGGGTCCACCGGCGCGTCCGGTGACGCGCCGGTGGATGTGATTGCGATTTTCATACATTTTTCTCTGACTCGATTTCATCGAGTCGCTTGCGGATTTCATCCAGCCGCGCCTGGAGGAATTCGGCCTGGTTTTTCAGCCACTGCTTTTCTGCCTCTGGCGTGGCAGTTGGTGCTGTTGGAGACCCAAACCACCAGCCCCAACGCATCCAGCCAGGCAAACCAGTGGCCCAGAACCAGTGCCGCCAGCCGCGCCCGCAGCCGCGACCCCAGCCAAACCCACGACCCCAGCCGCGCCCGGGAACCGGATTCATGTAACCAGGTACACCAAACCCGGCACAATACCCCGCTGCGCGACCTGTCATGGGACCCAGTCCCAACGGACCTGTTCCATCACCGAACGGCATACGATCTCACCTCCTTTCTTTTGAGTTTCAATCAGCGCGGACCATTCGCGATCCGCACTTGGGACAAATCTTTTGATTGCATGGTTCACCAGGCACATGTGGCACGCGTTCGCCGCAGCCCGGACAAACGCACCAGGCAGGCGCACCGCCGCGTCCACCCGGGCCGCCACCACCACGGCGCATCCCGCCACCACATGGCCCGCGGCCCAAACCAGGGCCGCCCTGTCCTTTTCCTTGTCCTACTGGCATACCCGTTTCTCCTTCCATTATGACCGGCCCACCCTCAACACGCAGTGCCTTGCCGTGGAGGATGGCATCGGCCACCTTTTTACGAGCGCTTTCGACAATCCGTGCAAAAGTCGCCCGCGATACGTTCATTTTTTCCGCGGCCTGTTCTTGGTACAGGCCTTCGAAATCTGCCAAGCGCAAGGCCTCGAGCTCGTCCAAAGTCAGGATAACCTCTTCAAGTGCCCGCATTGGCACACCCGCGGGCTTGAAGTAGGTCACCTGCGGCACAAACCCGACCTTACGCCTGCACCACGGCCTAGGCATTACGTTTTGAACATATGTTCAAAACTCCTTTTTGTCAACTACGCTAAAACCACGCGATTCCAGGCCAGCCTTGGTCGCATAAAAATGCTACCCAGCCGGATAACCTCCGAGGCACTATCGTTTGGAGAAAGCAAACCCCTGTTAGGCTCACGCCAAACCGGCAAAAATAGAACCGGGCTACACATGCAAATCACCCACCTTCAAAGCTACTGACCGCTTAGAAAAAACACCCTTATTAATGTCGCAGGACCAGATTCACTGCCTTGCCAAAAAGGTATGCAGACACGCCTCATCCTACGCAGGCAGGCACCTTCAGTAATGTGGTGCAAGGCCAGATTTGCACCCTGGCGCGGCCACCGTGGCTGCAGGGCTCTCAAGGTGGATAGAGTGTGGCATGAGCTTTTTCCGACCTGAAGGAGCGCGCACCGTAGCCGCGCTCGTAAGAGCGCGGATAAACAAGATTCGATCCAGGAAACTTAGTCTGCATAACCAACTCCGGTGCGGAGAGGACTGCACGCTCTACCTTATTCTGCGCCTCAGCGTCTCAGCCGTTAAACGTAGCCGCGCCCGTAAGGGCGCGGACGGCAAGGATTATAGCCCCAAAAAAGCCGGGTCCGCACGACCCACCCCGGCGGGCAAGTGGACTGCGCACCTTACCTTACCTTACCTCCGCGACTCCGCCGTCTGCGCGGTAAACCAGAAACAGGAGGGACGACTTCCACGTCGTCCAAAATCAGTCGGGGTTGAACCCGACCCTCCAAGCCGGCCGGCATTTGGCACATCTGAAACTGCGCCCCGGAGGGGCGCGCGCCGTCACAACCGCCTTGTTGCGGTGCCGGTACCGTAGGTCCAGGGCGGTGCCCTACACATTTGCCTGTAGGGTTTTGCTTCGTCAAAACCCGATCCCTGGTAGGGCGGGCAGTCCTCTGCCCGCCGCATCCAGAATTAACAGCGTGTTTCATCCACCAACGCACCAGCGCCTCGTAGCCGCGCTCGTAAGAGCGCGGAATAACTCCGAGCTCATATCCGGAATGAAACACAAGTATTTAAGCGTACCCAGCACCTGACTTCCCACCCGTGGAGCCCCAAGTACCGATGGCACTTTTTAATCCGCCGTCTCACGACGGCGGCTACCATAACGGCGGTTATTGCATTCTGGCGCGCGGCCATCTTGGCCGCAGTGACTGCAGGTAGTGTTCTTTGATTGTCAGTTGTGACTGGAAAGATTAAGGCTCAACCAAACTGCATTATATGGCTGAGCCTCGTGTTGAGACGGCACAATATACCGTATCGGTGTGTGCCACTGTCACTATACCCGATGGCAACATCTGCGTCAACGACCTCGAAGCCGCTGTGCTGGAAGCCACCCGCGCTGCAGGACGTGAACTCTACATCAAGGCCTTCGCAGCCCTCCAAGAAGCTTG
>Ga0315298_1004970_pt1 | contig 19346 bp, 23 predicted proteins | sample WHS_1_MG_FD_203077 | JGI IMG/M metagenome (GOLD analysis project Ga0315298, IMG submission 203077) | Extremophilic microbial mat communities from Washburn Hot Springs, YNP, Wyoming, USA - WHS_1_MG | ecosystem: Environmental > Aquatic > Thermal springs > Hot (42-90C) | place: USA: Wyoming...
GAGCGAACAACAGCCTCTGGAACTTCGCTCTCCCGCAGCAAAACAACAGGATGCACAAGCAGAGCCTTCTCGGCAGCGCCACGGATTTGGGCGACGTCAACCTCTGCACGGCTAGCCTCAACGGGTAAGACGCCCCGCAAAACTGGAATGAGGACAGCGCCTTCTTCGTCGGCGCCCTTCACAAGCTGGACGGCAAGCTCGGTAATTTTCGATGCGGTAACACCGGTGAAATCTTGCTCTAAAATAACAAACTTGCGGGGGGACTCCAATTTTATGAACTGTGGGGCAGCTTCTCCCTTCTCGTTCACTTCCACATAGTAAAAGCCCTTCTCGTTTCCAGCCTCATCATAATTTATTGTTTCAGTGCTTCCGGGATAAACCAGCAACCCATTTTTGAACTTTCCAATGTATGATTTATGAACGTGCCCAGCAGCATAGTAATTGAAACCTTCTGGTATAAGCTCAACAGGGGCTTCAGCCTCTATGTAGGGCGGATTAACCTCCGGAATATCCAGCGCCATATGGAAGATGAAAATATTGAAAAGCGATGGGTCTGGCGTTGGCTTGTTCTGCTCCATAAAGGCTGGAAGCATCTCCTCTGTTTTTCGCCTAGTCCGATAGTTTGGCACTCCATACACGTAACAGCTTTCGGGTTTCCGCCAGCACGCTCCCTCATGCCGTGGCAGATAATAGATAAGCCCAGCACTATCCAACGGGTTAAGAATCGTGCTCGTGACAACGTTTGGCGCCGAGTCGTGGGAACCATCAACAACCAGTACTGGAATGCCAGCTTCTCGCAGTCGGCTGAAGTTTTTTATGGCGTTCTCCAATGTGATGTTGGATGGTCTAGCGTTGTGGAAAAGGTCACCGGCGATTATGAGGAATGATGGTTTTAGCTCGAGGGTTTTGTCGACAAGCTCCCTAAACGCCTTGTCAAAGTCTTCACGTCTCACTTCTAAGCCGTACTGTGAGTAGCCCAAGTGTAAGTCTGCAGCGTGAACAAAGCTGAAAGCCTTCACGCTTCCTCCACCCTTTCAAATTAACTGGACGCATACTCCTATTAACGTTTTAAGTCTGACGCAAACAGAAACATATAAAGAGCAAAAAGCCATTTTAAGCGGTTAAAAGGCGTCCTTGAGATGAGATGCCAAAAATGCGGTGAAGAAATATTCCTTCCCTTTAGATGCCCATACTGTGGAGGCTATTTCTGCGCGGAGCACCGCCTACCAGAAAACCATGAATGCCCAAAAATCGAAATGGCACGAGCACCAACAAAGGAAGAGCAGCCAAAAACCTCACAAACGTGGAAGCCGCTTGAATACACAATCACATACATCCCAATAGAGACTGCCAAAAGGAAAATTCACTTCAGCATCAAGGAAGTCACACACTTGACAGTGGCGGCACTCGTTGTTTTGGGTATAGGATTGTCTCTCGGGATGGCGCCAAACACAATATCAAAAATTGGAGGCGTTCCAATGCTATTCGTATTTGCAGTTCTAGTAACGGTTTCCTTCCTAATCCACGAATTAGCCCACAAATTCGCAGCTCAAAAAAGCGGGTTATGGGCAGAGTTCAGAATAATGCTTTTTGGCTTAATATTAACAGCCATATCCATCGTCTCACCACTCTTTAAAATAATATCCCCCGGAGCTGTAGTCGTTTCTGGATTAACAAGCAGAAGAAACTTTGGGAAAATCTCCATAACCGGTCCATTAACAAACATTTTATTATCCATAGTATTTCTGGCGGCGCATTTCGCCTTTGCTGGCAACTTTTCATATCTTTTTCTATTAAGTTTCGCAATAAACGCTTGGATAGCCTTCATTAACCTAATCCCCTTCGGGGTGCTCGACGGCTACAAAATCTTCCTCTGGAACAAGGGGGTTTGGGCTTCAGCCTTTGCAACAAGCCTAACGTTAACAGTGACGTCCTTCATACTCTTGTAAAAAGCGCGGGGAAGCCAAAACTAAAGAAGTTCTATTGTTACATGCACTTCTTCTGGGACACGGATACGCATAATCCGCCTCATGGCACGTTCTTCAGCGTCAATGTCCACCAAGCGTTTGTGGATTCGCAGCTCCCACTTGTCCCATGTGGATGTGCCCTCGCCACATGGAGACTTCAAAACTGGAACCTTAAGCCTCTTAGTAGGCAGTGGAATAGGCCCTGTCATTTTCACCCCTGTCTTTTCGGCTATAGCCTTAAGCTCTTGGCACACTTCCTCAAGCTTTTTGTAGTCTGTGCTTGTTAGGCGTATCCGCGCCTTCCTAACCATAGGCTAATACTCCAAACCTTCAACCTTTTATATCTTTTAGTAGGTATCCTTTTAGACAATAAACCATAGATAAAAACTTATCGAAACTAAAGTCACGCAACGGAGCGAAAAGAGGCGGAAGGATGAAGCTGAAGGTTAAGGGGATAATCATAGACTTGGACGGCACGCTCACAGACTCAAGAGAAGCCTACCTTGAGGCATTAGCAAAAGCCTTAGAAACTTTTGGCGTAAAAATTTTTGACCAAAAATTGGCTTTAGAAATCCCGAGAAGATTGGAGCAGAACTTGCCGATAGAGGGTTTACTGCCAAAAATGAATGTTGAAAAGTTCCTAAAAGCTTACCTTGAAGCCTATTACAGGCTTGCTGAGGATAAGGCAATACCCTTGCCAAATATACATAAAACACTTGAAAAGCTTTCGGGAAAGGCTAGGTTGGCGTTGCTGACAATGCGTTATGTCCCATGCGAAAAAATTAGAAACTGGCTGGAGAAGGTTGACTTAGCCAAATATTTCCAATGCGTCATAACAGCGCTGAACACAAGGTTTCCGAAGCCTTCTCCCAAGGCGCTGGTTGAATGTGCCAAACGGTTGGGCGTTGAAGTAGGCGAATGCGCCATTGTGGGTGACTCCGTAGCAGACGTTAGGGCTGGAAAGAACGCTGGAGCCAAAACGGTTGCAGTTTTGTCTGGAATATTCACAAAAAAGGAACTGGAACAGGAAAAGCCAGACCTAATCATCAATGACATCAATGAGCTTCCAAGTTTTCTTGAGTGAAGAATATTACGGGACATGCAATATGGTTGAAAATTACTTAAGAATGTTATAGAAGCAACCATAAATAAAGCTTAATTAAAACCTTAAACTTAGTATTAGAACGGAGAGGGCTTCGAAAACAATGAATTTCATTGAGACGTTGCTGTCTGAAAAGCTTAAAAGCAAAAACCCAATGCTAGATCTTTTCGGAGCTGACCGCAAGGTTTTGCAGATAGCATGTCAAGATTTCACAAACTACTTGAAGGTTTACTGGAACCTGGTGGGCAAAGAGGCAAACGAGTTCGAGCTTGTTGACAAGCTGGAGGAATTCTACCAGAAAGAGCCCAAAGAGTTTGAAGAGTTTGTGGACTTGTGGACTGGGATATGGCTGAGAAAGTGGGGTGAAAGGGTAAAACTCCTAATAGGCAACGAGGAAGCCCAAAGATGGAACAAGGTGACAAAAATCCTGAACAATGCGGAACCCATATGGAGGAGGCTAACAAACCGCAGAGAGATGCAAGAAGTCGTCATATCAACGCTTATCAAAAACGGGGAAATATGCGGCACATCAATATTAGCTGAAAATCTCCTAAAAATGGAACTGGGCGAAAACAAACGGAAATATACAAGCGACCAAGAACAAATACTGAACATTGTAAACAACACATTGCGCAAAGCCAGAGAACTAACAAGAAGCAAAGGACCGCTTATATTCGTCAGAATTGATAAGGGCTACTATAATAATAACGAGTTTTAGCGGATTCTTTCTCTATTAAGGTTTTTAGTTTGCCAAGAATATCGCCTAATGGTGGTTGAAGCCCCGTAGCCGCATGCGGCACATCGCTTTTTGGAAACGTTGTAGGCTCTCCTTCCACAACGTCTACAACGTATATGAAGCGTTTTCCCAGCGCGTTTTCCAAAGGATGGTGTTCCCTTTCCCAAGTTTTTCACCTAGGCGGCGGCGATATTAGGACAACGTTGTCTCCGCGGACTATTATTAAGCCAAGCTTCTTCGTGTTTTCAGCGTCTGTTGTGTCTTCGGTTTCCTCAAGAACAAGGTTTAGGTGTTGGTCGAAGCCCTTCAACCTACCTCTAAGGCTTTTTCCACCCTTCAACCTTACAAGCACTATTTTCCCAAGGTTTTGCTCGAGGATTTCTGTTGTCATCTCGCTCATTAGGCAGACCTCAATTAGACATTTATCCTTTTTATACTTAAACTTATACCATTTAAACCTATCTAAACAAGAAGCGAAAAACCATGTCGAAAAGGGGTAAGAGACACTTTCTAAGGAATAAAGAGGCAAAGAAGCTTTTAGAAAATGCCTCAAGAAGGCTGAAAACAGCGTTGGAGGAATGTTTTAGCGGCATGCCAAAAGTGGAAGTTGTTGAAGTGGATTTTGGCGAGGTCTACCTCTTAAACAGCGAGCCGGCACTTTTCAAAAGCGGGGAACAAATTTACCCAACCTTGCTTTTCAAGGAAGTTTTTGGCTTTTTGCCTAAAGTTGTTGTGGACATGGGGGCTGTTCCCCACGTATGTAATGGTGCAAATGTGATGGCTCCTGGAATTTTACGCTTTGAAGGAGAATTTGTGAAAGGCGACATTGTTTTAGTTGTGGACGAGAAATATGGGAAGGCTATTGCCATCGGCGAAATCCTCTACAGCGCAGATGAAATGGTTAAGGTTAAGCATGGCGCTGTGGTTAAAAACATTCATTATGTCGGAGACAAAGTCTGGAAAACCATAAAGGAGTTGGCAAGCACATAGCGAAATTAGCCCAAATCCATATTCAAGATTCATAAACCTATTAATAATCAATCTGTATTTTAGCTTCAGTGCACCGCTCAATAAGGAAACGCTTAAACTCTTAAAAGGGGTAAATAGGTATAAGAGGCGAATAGAGAGGAGAAGTTTGCCGGGTTTAGGTGAACTCTTCCGCAAATACAAGAAGGAGGAAAAGGGAGAAACGCCGAAAACTGAGGTTAAGGAGAAGCCCGGCAAAACCTTCTTGAAAGCTATGCCCCTCCGAGACCTATCCGACTTGGACGTTGTTAAGAAGGAGGTGCGCTCCGGAAACATTTTGATTCTTAGAATAACTCCCCTTGCAAATAAGAGCGTAGATGATGTTAAGCGGGCTGTCAACGAGTTATGCGAGTTTATTGAGTCTGTTGGCGGGGACATCGCCCGCCTAGGCGAGGAACGCGTTGTTATTTGTCCGCCTAACGTGAAGATTTGGAGAGAGAAAACTCCAGTAGCAAGCGAGCCTATAACTACAGCAGCCTAATGGTTTCCATAACCGCTGGCGCAAAAGTCTGAATTCCACACTTTTTCTCTATAAAACTGGATATGCTGGCTATTTTGGCTCTTTCACCATGGCAAACTATAACCCTTTCTGGTCTAGGCTTAAGATGCGTCACATAGTTTATTATTTGCCGCCTGTCAGAATGCCCAGAAAATCCTTCTATGGATTCCACACGCATACGCACTTTAACAACGCTCATTTTGCCCTCGCTGTCAATCATTGCCACCTCGTTTATGCCTTTTTGAACACGTCTTCCCAAGGTGCCCTCAATCTGGTAGCTTACAAAGATTATGGAGTTCTTCTCGTCTTCTGCTAGGCTTTTGAAGTACTCTATTACTGGTCCGCCTTCAAGCATGCCAGACGTGGCCATGATTATGCATGGCTCTCCTTCAATCACGTTTTGTCTAACACTTGGATGCTCAACAACAGTGAAGTAGTCCGACTCAAAGGGGTTTATCCCATCATGGAGGATGCTGTTTCGCACTTCCCTACCCAAATACTCTGGATAAGCCGTGTGAATTGCCGTAGCCTCTGAAATCATACCTTCAATGAAGACTGGAGCCTCCTTCATTAAACCCCGCTTCATGTAACCATCCAAAACAAGCATTATTTCTTGTGCTCTGCCGACCGCTGGCACTGGGATAAGGACTTTGCCCTTCTTCTCTAGAGTTTCGTTAACTATCTTTGTTAGGCGTTCCTCAGCTTCAACCCTTGATGGCATAACGTCTTCAGGACCACCATAGGTGCTTTCGGTTATGACGGTTTCAACCCTTGGGAATTCGGCTGTTGCTGCCTCCAAGAGCATTGTTCGTGCATATTTGTAATCGCCTGTATAAACAATGTTGTGTAAGCCTTCGCCTATGTGCAAATGTATTATCGAAGAGCCTAAAATGTGCCCAGCATTGTGCAGTGTTAGCCGAACATCTGGGGCTATGTCGGTTACAACGCCGTAACGTAGCGGAATTGTGTGGAGGACGCACTCTCGAACATCTTTCTGGTCGTAGGGCGGGATTATGCCTTGCTTGCTGGCTACATCCAGATAGTCAAGTTGGAGCAGTGTCATGAGGTTTGATGTTGGCGCTGAACAGTAAACGGGACCTTCATAACCGTACTTGTATAAGAATGGAACCAAACCACAGTGGTCTAGGTGGGCGTGGCTTATAACAACAGCGTCCAGCGAGTCTATTTCGAAGGCTGGATGGTCAAACCTTGGGAAAGCCTCAAAAGGCTTTGAAGAGCCAGGATTTATGCCGCAGTCCAAGAGGATGTTGCTTTCCCTTGTCTGCACCAGGAAGGCTGAACGCCCAACCTCCTGAACCCCGCCCAGGGGCGTAATCCGAATGTCTCCAACCTCGAAGACTTTTGGTCTGAAGATTCTCTCGCCGAAAAGGCGGAGGTTCCGCTCCCTTTCCTTGCTTTCAGAGTGAAGATAGTGCCGCATATGCGCAATTATCTTGGAGCGGAGCGGCGGACTTCTTAAGACGTGGGGGCGCCACTTGGTCCTCTTTATAATTTCTTGGAGAACGGTGCCATTTTTTCCTATGACGAGCCCGGGCTTTTTGGCTTCAATGATTATTTCGCCTAGGGTTGGGTCAAAGTATATGTCTGTAACTTCAGCCTCTTGTGGGATTATTTCGCGGGCTAATTTTTCAGCTTCCTTTTCTGGAAGCCTCACAGAGGGGTCTGAGCGGACAACAATTCTTTTTCTTATGACGTTGACTATGTCTGCGATTAGGCTGCTCTGCTCCACAAGGATTTCTGGTCTTTTGGCGTAAACCGCCAGCATTGGACCTTCATATTCTACTCTTGTGACTTCTGCCTCTTTTGGAACATGCTCGAGTATGTATTTGCTTATTTCGATTTTCTCTCTTTCAGTGTTGGGCGCCAACTTTAAACTTCCCTTTTAATTTGCCGCTAAAAGTTTCTTCTTCTCCTCCTCTGTCAGCTCTCTATAACCCTTAGCGTCCACAACAGCCACATTGAAGCTGTCCCCGCTGGCAGTGTCCCTTTTCATTGCTGAGTCGACAGCCCTAACGATTATTGGTAAAGCCTCAGCCACTGTCATGCCCTCGCGAAACTTGTCTTCTAAGACACCGTAAGCTATTGGGGAACCAGAACCTGTGGCAACGCACTTCTCCTCTGTTAGGCTTCCGAAGGGGTCTATGGAAAACACGTGGGGACCAGTGTCGTCGACGCCTCCGATTAGGACTTGGGTTGCCAGTGGTATGTATCTGGCTGAGAAGAGGAGGTTTGCCATAAGCCGTGCTGCTGAGCTTATGGGCATCGGTCGCCCCATATTCAATTTGTAGAGTTGGGCGTTAGCCGTTAAGATATCCACTGTTCTTTGGGCATCTGCCACTGTTCCAGCTATAGTCATTGCCATGTGGTCGTCTATCTTGTAAATTTTCTTCCCATGTTTATGGGCTACATAGAATCCCATAGTTACACGGGTGTCCGAGGCGAGGATTACCCCGTCTTTGCAGACAACCCCTATGGTTGTAGTTCCCTTTAACGTCAACTTGTCAACTACGTTGCTGTTTGACATTTACGCATTTCTCCCAAAACCTAAACACATCGCAAATTACTTCGCTAGGAAGTAGCATCATGTAATCACAGCCATGAGACTTATTAATATTACGCTTCAAAAACTAATAAATCACACTTCTTTCGGTTTATTGAATGGTCAGCTCAAGCTGCTGTTTTTGTGAAAAGGGTTTTAAGTGTTAATGCGCCACTACCTTAGGTGGATAAGCCTTTAACAGTGGTTGATTTGCCTTTAAAGCACCATTGGATGCAGCTTCCAAGAGAGGTTATCGTTGGAGAAGGCGTAATAGAAAGGGTTGCAGAAATATCTCGAAGACTGGGCTTCACAGAATCCGCACTAATAATCACTGGGCATAAAACTCATGATGTCGCCGGGAAAATTGTTGAGGAAACCCTTGAAAAGGAAGGAGTAGAAGCAAAAACCCACATTGTAGAGTCAGCAACAATAAAAAGTGTGGAAGCCGTTGAGGAGAGGATTAGAACCCTAAAGCCTCAAGTGGTTTTCGGCGTTGGCGGAGGAACAAAAATTGATGTGGCAAAGCTAAGTTCAGCCCGCCAAAAAGTGCCCTTTATAAGCGTTCCAACAACGGCTTCCCATGATGGGATTGCAAGCCCGCTTTCATCAGTTAAAGGTCTTGAAAAACCCTTTTCTGTTATGGCTCAAGCTCCAATAGCCATAATCGCAGACACAAACATAATTGCGCAAACACCCCACCGTTTTATTGCAAGCGGATGCGGCGACGTCATCGCCAAATTTACAGCTGTAAGGGATTGGAAACTGGCGTACATGGATAGGAACGAGTATTATGGGGAGTACGCCGCCAGCCTAGCCCTAATGAGCGCAAGACTTGTAATGCGAAACGCCAGCCTCATAAAACCCCAAAACGAAGAAGGACTGCGGGTGCTCCTTGAAGCCCTAATAAGCTGTGGTGTAGCCATGAGCATTGCTGGAAGCAGCAGACCGTGCAGCGGCTCTGAACACTTGTTCAGCCATGCCCTAGACATGATTAAGCCTAATAATTCCCTCCACGGCGAGCAATGTGGCGTAGGAACAATTGTTATGGCTTATCTACATGGCGCAAATTGGAGACATATAAAGGAAACGCTGAAAACTGTTGGGGCTCCGACAAACGCTTACGAGCTCGGATTATCCAAGGAGGATGTTGTTAAAGCCTTGTTTATGGCTCCTTCCATAAGACCAGAACGCTACACAATTCTCAACAAGCTGAAACTGAGCATTGAAGAGTGCGAGAGAATTGCGAAAATAACAGGGGTTATTTAGGCTTTTGCTTTCGGCTCTGCCCTAAAGGTTTCCGTGAACTTCACCGCAGTTATTTCTGGGAAAAACTTCTGTATGTCTAAGGCAATGCCACGTTTTGCCACCTGAATCCCTTCTAAGTAGAAGGCTTCTTCAGGCATTTCTATGCTGACATTTTTCGCCTTGATGGTGAACTTGAACTTTTCAGCCTCAACGGCTGGTATTCTGCGATGGATTAGGGCGGCTATTTTCTCTTCAGGCGTTTCAAGCTTCTTTTTAACTGTAACCTCATAAACCAGTGTTTTTCCAGCCAGCGGAGGGTTAAAGTCCAAAAGGACACGCCCAGCCCCGATAGCCCTAACAACAGCCATTTTACCATCATATTCTAGGCGCATTCCAAGGGTTGGGGTTATACCCTTAGCCGTAAGATGCCGTAGGGGAACACGCCTAACCTTCTCCGGGTCCCTTGCTCCGAAGGCTTTTTCGGGCGGGATTTCAACGGTTTCGGTTTTTCCAACCTCCATGTTTGTTAGGCTTTCATCTAAAGCTTTAAGAACCCAGCCTTCGCCTATAACGACAAGTTTTGGCTCGTAGATTTCGCCTTCCTTGTATAGGCGCTCTTTTTTTGCTACCTCTTCAATTGTTGTGTCGAAAACCTCACCTGTCTCCTTCACTTTGGCAATGTAATCCAGCAGTATGAAGTCGCCCTTTTGCAAAGCCATTTCACATCATCTTCCAAGGCATTTGCCAAACTAAGCTTAAAGCATCAATAAAAGCTTTATCTAAACTAATCATGCTTACTGCTATGATTTTGAGCCAAACTTTGCCGCACAATTAACCACAGGCCGGCAACTTGCGTGTTTCCCCAAATTTTATTATATCTAAACGCCAAAAGCAAATTGGAAAGGAGAAAGTTGTAAATGTTAAAGGATGCACAAGAAGCCGTTAAAAGGATTTCCTATGAGACTCATAAAAAGGAGGTTTTCACGTCAAGCTTCTTCATAACGCTGTTAGCGGAGCAGGTGGGGCAGGTGGCGGAAAAGTATATGGAGGGTGGCAGACATGCCAAAGATATAGAAGTTGACATTGCAGACATTATTGTGGTTAGCCTACCTAAACTGGCTTGAAAAGAACGCTACAGAAGCCTTCAAAAAAGCCCTTGAGAAACATGAAAGGGCGATAAGGAAGTTTGCTGAAAAAGGCAAAAAGTGAAAGCAAACATGAAGAGCAACAAGAAAGACAGAATGTATAGCGAATGCTTTAAAACAATTAAGGAAAACTTAAAGGGAAAATCCCTAACGGAGAGAATGGCTGTTATATGTGATGTTTTGAAGGCTAAAATTCCATACTATTTCTGGGTTGGATTCTACATACCAAAAGAGGAGTGGCTGGAACTGGGACCATCAGAGGGTCCACCAGCATGTGCAAGAATCACCTACACTGGTGTCTGTGGGAAATGCGCAAGAAGCGGAAAAACCATCATTGTGCCGAACGTTCACGAGTTTCCCGGGCACATCGTTTGCGACCCGAGGTCTAGGTCTGAAATAGCCGTCCCAGTCTTTGACGAAAAGGGTGATGTTGTGGCTGTTCTTGACGTTGACAGCGACGAGTATGATAGTTTCGATGAAACGGATAGGGAGTGGCTTGAGAGGATAGCGAAACTCTTAACTTCAACCAACATTGAGTAAAGGACTGTTTCAGCAGGAAACCCGTAATGGGACATAGCTTAGTGAACACGAAAAACGCGTATGTGGCTATTCTCCTCCTCGGAATAGTAAGCCTTCTGGGGGATGTTGTCTATGAAGGTTCACGAGGCATTGTTACGCCATACTTGGAATTTCTGGGGGCGTCTGCCTTTGCAATAGCCTTTTTCGGCAGATTTGGAGAATTTTTGGGATACTTCCTAAGACTTGTAAGCGGAAGACTCGCAGACACCACGAGGGCTTACTGGATTTTCATATTCTTGGGGTATGGGCTTATTGTTTCGATTCCACTTTTGGGGATAGTGGGGATGTGGCAAATAGCGGTAATTTTGGTGCTTCTTGAAAGAATTGGTAAAGCGGTAAGGTCGCCCTCAAGGGACGCCGTACTTTCAATTGTAAGCCGCGGGGTTGGAACTGGAAAAGCCTTTGGAATCCATGAACTCCTAGACCAGATAGGTGCAATTTTAGGTCCCCTTATTGTGGCGGGTTTAATGTTTTACACCAGCAACAATTACAATCTGACCTTCAGCCTTCTATCATTACCCTTCATCATGCTTTTGGCATTTTTAGCCTACACATACAAGAGGATTGGATGGAAGAAAGCCTCCGAGCCAGCTGAGGCTAAGCCAGAAAAGGCTGGAGAAAAGCTTGGGAGAGCCTTCTATTTTTATACTTTTGCTGTTTTGCTGAACACTGTTGGGCTTATACCCTTCGAGCTTATACTACTTAAGGCTACAAAGATACTAGAGCCGACAAACCAGTTGTGGATCGTCCCCCTAATCTACACACTGATACAGGGGGTGGATGCACCAACAGCGCTGTTTGCGGGATTTGCCTACGACAAGTTCAAGATTAGGGTTTTGGTGCTTCCATTTATCCTATCTGTTGTTCCAACATTTTTTGCTATGGCTAACTCGGACTTGGCAATGCTGGTTGTTGCCGCAGCATTTTTCGGTCTAGTTTTAGGAATGCAAGAATCCATTTATCGGGCGGCTGTTTCTGGCTTTGCTCCAATTTCTTTGCGGGGAACAGCCTATGGCGTATTTAACACTGCTTATGGCGTTGGCATGTTAGCCAGCGGAGCAGTATACGGTTTAATGGTAGAGCTGGACATTCCATATTTGGCGGTAATAGCCTATGTTCTTGTGACACAAGCCGCTGCGGTGGTTCTGCTTCTTAACGCACACTCAAAAACTCAAACACGAGGATGAGAAAAAGGGTTTAAAACTTACGAGACAATTTTAACGTGGCGGTGGAATTGGCTTCCAATGAAGAATCCAAGGTTTTGGACGTGCTTGAGAAGGTCAGCAAGTGCGTTGTTAACATCAGCACGATAAGGCTGATTCATGACGTATTCTATCAAGTCTTCCCAGTTAAGGGCATGGGTTCAGGAACAATAATAGACAGCGAAGGCCACATATTGACGAACAACCATGTTGTTCAAGGCGCGGAACGTATAGCCGTCACGCTTTGGAACGGCGAGGTTTTGAACGGACGCTTGCTTGGAACATGCACAATCCACGACATAGCCGTTGTTAAAGTTGACAGGAAAGGCTTGCCCTATGCTGAGCTTGGCGATTCTGACAAGTTAAGAATTGGACAGCGTGTTTACGCCATAGGGAACCCCTTCGGGCTGGCGGGTGGACCAACAATAACTTCGGGTGTTATAAGCGCCTTAAACCGGACAATAGAGTCTAAAAATGAGCTTTTGGAGAACCTTGTTCAGACGGATGCCGCCATAAACCCCGGAAACAGCGGCGGACCACTGGTGGACATCAATGGAAAGGTTGTTGCCATAAGCACAGCGATTATCCCCTTCGCCCATGGAATAGGGTTCGCCATTCCAATAAATTCAGCAAAGAAATGCGCGTCGGAAATCATATCGAAAGGGGTGCATGCCCGCCCATGGCTTGGGATAATGGGTTTAAGCCTAACAAAGGAGATTTCCCGCTATTATGGAATACCATTGGATGAGGGCGTTCTGGTGACAAGGGTTGTTGAGGGAAGCCCAGCCTATGAGGCTGGCATAGTGGCTGGCGACATAATACTCGCCCTAGACGATGTGCCCGTAACGCGGATAGAGAAGCTTTTGGGCGAAATTCACAAGAAAAGGGCTGGTGAAAAAGTAAACCTAACAGTCTACCGGGATGGATTTGAGTATTCCATTGAGGTTATTTTAGCTAAGGCGCCGTAAAGTTGATGCTCTAACACTAAAATGTTTGTCTGTGTAGTGTTCGATTTTCGAGCGGAAATTATAAATTGGCTAGGTAATAATAAAATGTAAACGCTTTGAAATTTAACTAGTCCATGTGTATGGGGGAGGCTGATGAGCACACATGCAGAAGAACTGAAACTGCGTTTGATGACTATAGAGCTCCTTCGAACAGCCAAATACAAGCGGAACATCACTTATCGAGAATTGTCGGCGAAGACTGGTTTGCCGGTAACTGTTTTGAGTCGATATGCGAAAGGGCATGTTTTGCCCAACACTGCCAGAGCAAAACAGCTCTGGAAAGTCCTGTCAAAATTTGTCGGTTTGGAGAACGAACTCCGCAACAGGATAAGGTTTAATGAGGATGGCTATTTTGACAATACTGAGATTATTGGCGACTTTAACATTTTACAGCAGGCGGCTAATCATGCGCTTGCAAATTTTGCTGGAAAACGTGTCACAAAAGTGTTCACGGCGGCAGTTGACGGGATTCCTTTGGCGACTATGGTGGCAAATGCTCTGGGCGTAAACTTGGTCATAGCCAAAAGAAGCAAGGAGGTCGGCGTAAAAGAGTTCCTTGAGGAAACCTATGTGCTTAGGGATTCGGGCGTGACGATTACGCTTTATGTTCCTAAAGATGCTATTAAAAAGAGGGACAGCGTCCTAATAGTGGACGACATGATAAAAACTGGCGAAACGCAGGCAGCCCTCGTTAATCTTGTTCGTAAGGCGAAGGCTGAAATTTCAGGGGTTTTCTCCCTCATAGCCATAGGCGACGAGTGGCGGAAACGGTTGAAGCTGCCAGAAGAGTGCCCAATAGAGGTTGTAACCTACATTAAGCCCCCAACACCATGACGCTTGCAGTCCTTCCTAAGTGGGCAAATGCTGCACTTTTCCTTTCTACAATAGTCCTTGCCCAAACGTAGCAGTGCGGTTTCGAAATTTATGAAGGACTTGTCTGCTACAGCGTTTTCGCTCCAAAAATCTTCGAGTTGCTGCAAAACATCTTTTGGCGCTTTTTCATCAATTATTCCAAGGTTTTTAGCCGCCATCACTACAAGGCTTGTTGGCTTCGGCTTGGCTTTCTCCCATATATCGCGGAGTTCCCTTAAGAATATGCTGACTGTTACGTCACCGACGCCCTTCCCCAAGTTTTTAAGCTTCGCCTCCAAATCCGCATGGTCGCGGGCTTCCTCATAAATTTTGGTTAATTTGCCGCCGTAATTCTCCATCAAGTTTCGCATTACCTCAAGGAGCTTGTCAGCTGTTTTGAAGTCGTAACGCGTGTAGCTTCCCTCGTCAAGAATCCTCACTAAACCATCCCAACCGGTTTCCAAAATCTTTTGGGGTGTTAAGACGCCATACTTTTCAAAGCACTTGTAGGTTTTTATGACAGAGGTTTCGGTTATCGGCGCGCCGAAAAGGATGGAAGCCAAAAACCACTTGAAAATCTCCTTCTCCCTTCGGCTTTTTAGGTCTATACCCAAAATTTCCGGATACCGCATCCCAAACTTTTCAACAAGGGTTTGGAGGCTTTCCCTCTTCAAAACTTTAATTCACCACCGTCTTGCGTGTGTTCAACAAGATTTATACTCTTACTGGCATAAACGGTTAGCGGATGCAAAAAGGGTGGAGGAAAACCGCAAAAATGCGAACTATAGTGTGGCGCAACGGCACAGTCGTAACAATTGACCAGATGAAGCTCCCCCACAAAACAGAGTTTCTGGAACTGAAAAGTTGCAGCGAGGTGGCTGAAGCCATAAAAACAATGAAGATTAGGGGAGCACCGCTAATCGGGGTTGCCTCAGCCTACGCTTTGGCATTGACAGCCTACCATTCAAAGGCTAGGCGAAAAGAAGAGCTTATTAGTGAGTTGGAAAGGGCAGCGGAAACACTGCGAAAAACCAGACCTACCGGTGTTAACCTATTCTGGGCTGTTGACAGAATCCTAAACAAGGCTCGCGCCTTCCGAGGAAATGTTGAAGAGTTAGCCGCCTTTGTCGTTGAAGAGGCGAACAAGATAGCCGACGAGGACGTTGAGGCAAACCGTTCAATGGGAAGGCATGGAGCCACCCTAATCAATGATGGCGACACTGTGCTGACGCATTGTAATGCCGGAGCATTAGCCACAGTTGATTATGGAACAGCCCTCGGCGTAATTAGGGCAGCCGTTGAGCAAGGCAAAAAAGTATGGGTTATCGCCACAGAAACAAGACCAAAGTTGCAGGGCGCACGCCTAACAGCCTACGAGCTTAACCGGGACGGCATACCAGTCACTCTGATAAGCGACACAATGGTGGGATATGTCATGTATCGGCGCATGGTGGACAAAGTTATTGTTGGAGCCGACAGAATAGTGCGGGACGCCGTCATAAACAAGATTGGAACCTACCAAATAGCAGTCCTAGCCAAAGAGCACAGCATACCCTTCTATGTGGCGGCTCCAAAATCAACCTTCGACCTAACCCACACAGCAGCCGACATAACAATAGAAGAGCGAAGCCCAGAAGAAGTAACCCACATAGGTTCTGAGCGGATAGTTCCAGAAAATGTGCCAGTCATGAACCCAGCCTTTGACATCACGCCAATAAAATATGTGACAGCAATCATCTGCGAGGAAGGCATCCTATATAAGGATGATTTGGCAAAAATAAGCCAGCACGGTTAAGCCTATGAGCAAAAGTAAAGAGCAGCCACAGCAGCAGCCGATTCGCCAAGAAAAAAATGAGGGAACATTAACGGAGAAGGGAGTGAAAATAGAGAACAAGCAGAGGATAGAGGAGCTGAAAGCAAAGGGCTACGGCGTAGAGGAAAACGGCGAGCTTCTCCTAAACTTCTACGAGGCACTGCACCTTCTGGACAAGGGTTTAATCTTAGTTAAAAACGCAGAAGGCGAGGAAATAAGTTTCCAGCAGCTTTTGCAGATGGCGGAGAAAACAGACGAGAATGCTTGGGGTAAATATTTGGTTTACAGAGACCTAAGAAGCCGAGGCTATGTGGTCCGAGAAGGCTTCGGCATGGGCGTGGACTTCAGAGTCTACGAGAGAGGCGAGTATGGAAAGGACACAGCTAAATACCTAATCTTAAGCCTTCAAGAGGGCAAGCCAATAAAAATGGAGGAACTAACCCAAATAATGAGGCAGTGCCAAAGCCTGAAAAAGGAGCTTATTTTGGCGGTTATGAGCAGAAGAGGCGAAATAGTTTACTATTCCGTCTCACAATTAACCCTACCATAAAAGGGCACAAGCCTAAAACGTGAGCCGTTATGAGCGTCTTCAAAACAGTTCGTGGAATGAGGGACTTCCTACCAGAAGAGGCAAAAATAATGCGTTTTATTGAGGAAAAAGCCAGAAAAACCGCCAAACTGTACGGTTATAGGGAGATAATAACGCCTGTTGTTGAGTCTTACGAGCTTGTTGCGGCGAAGGCTGGTGAAGAAGTCCGCGCCAGAATGTATGCCTTCGAAGATTTAGGCGGAAGAAAAGTCGCCCTAAGACCAGAGTTCACGGCTTCTGTTGCAAGGCTTGTGGCAACAACGATGCGAAACGAGCCAAAGCCACTGCGACTATTCTGTGTTGGAAGCCTTTACAGATATGACGAGCCACAAAAGGGACGTTTTAGAGAGTTTTGGCAGTCAAACTTTGAGCTTATGGGCTCTGAAAAGCCAGAGGCAGACGCCGAAGTGCTACTGCTAACAAACACTTTTATGAAGGCTGTGGGCCTAAGGAATTACGCCTTCAAAGTGGGACACGTCGGCGTTTTAAGAGGCATTTTAAGCCGGGAAGGCATAGAGGAGGACACCCAAAACCGCATCATGCAACTCATGGACAAAAAACAGTACGACGAAGCATTAGCCATTGTGAAGGAAGCAAAAGCCTCAGAAAAATGCCTACAAACACTCCAGAAGCTCGTCGCCCTAAAAGGAAGTAGCACCACAAGCATTCTGGAGGAAATGGCAAAACTTGTGAAGGATTATGGAGTAGCCTCCGACGCAGTAAAAAACCTCGAAGAAATCCTCAAACTGGCAAGGGAATCAGCAAAAGAGCTGGACATAACGGTGGACGCTGGCTTCGCCCGTGGATTGGAATACTATACTGGAATGATTTTTGAGGTATACGTTCCAGAACTGGACATCGCATTGGCTGGTGGAGGAAGGTACGACAAGCTTGTGGAACTTTTTGGAGGCGAACCAACACCAGCCGTAGGGGTTGCCCATGGAATAGACCGTATAATGCTTGCTATGCAAGAGCAGAAAACCACATTGACAGTTGAAGAGGAGAAAAGAGTCATGGTCATCCCGGTCAACGAGAGCCTAAACAATGAAGCCTTGAAGATTTCGGAGATGCTAAGAAGCGAAGGAATAGTCGTTGAAACCGAGGTCATGAGGCGGAAGGTTGCAAAAGCTTTGGAGGATGCGGACAGAAGGGGCATAAGCCACGTAATAATAGTGGGCGAAAGGGAGCTAAGCCAAGGAGCAGTGGTCCTAAGGGACATGCAGCGAAAAGAACAGACTGTGGTTAAAATCGAGGGACTAGCCAACAAAATAAAATTGAGCTAAATAGGCTTCTGAAGTCCTTTCGCCTCGCTCCCTTCTTAAAAAGTCTCCAACATCCAAAACGTTTTTGACAACAACGCCTCTCTTAGCCTTGTCCAAGTCCTTCTCCATTACGCCGAAACCAAGGCATTCACCATAACGATTAAGAACTAATGTGTAGGCGCCTTTACGCCTTGAGCCTTTAGCCTCCAGTACGCCTTCCTTGAATATGTCCCTTCCACAGACGAAAAGCCAAGCAGCCTTATCATCAACAACCACCTTGTTTTGGGCTCGGTCCGCAATAATGAAGAGCAAGGGAAAACTTGGAAGGAACTTGCCACCCTCAATTTTGCCAAGATATATACCAGCGAAAAGCCATTCCCCGCCCTTCCCAACTAAAGCCTTCAAATTAGGACCGAGCAAGAAAACCTTATTTCCCTTTCTGGCAACCAGACTTCTGTCCAAACTCAATTCTGCACCAAAAAGTCTGGCAAAATCTTCAATGGGCTTTGCCATAACCGGGTTCACCCACGCTTTTTGAGTTTACAGACAAAAAAGCCTTGAGTTTTGTCTGGCCATATACGGCGGCAATTCCTTATAGAGTCATCCAGCCTTTTGCCGAAAATTTCTGTTGGCGCCTCCTCCCCATAACATTCTATTTCCACGGTTTCTAGGCCTAGATTCTTCACAGCCCAGTCGATGTTTAATTCGTTTTCTTCTGGTTCTAGGGAGCATGTGGCATAAACTATTTCGCCATCATCCTTTAGAATTTTGGCAGCCTCGGCGAGAATTTCCCTTTGAAGCCTAGCGTTTCTTTCAACATCAGCCAATGTTCTCCGCCTAAACCAGTCCTTGTCGGTGGCGAAGTTGCCAGAGCATGGGACATCAAGCAGTATCCTGTCAAACTTTAAGCCAAGCTTTGAGGCTTTTCTCGCATCCAACCTATAAACAATAGCATTTTTCACTCGGCAACGCTCCAACTGATTCATTAGGGCGTTAAGCCTCCGACCATTAACGTCCAAAGCCACAATAACACCAGTGTTCTCCATCAAATCGGCCAACTGAATGGTCTTGCCGCCCGGAGCAGCACAAGCATCCAAAACAGTCTTGCCCCTCAAATCTGTGAAAAGGGTTGCTGGAATCTGGGCGGCAGCCTCTTGAATGGAATAGTAGCCCAAAAGATACTCAACAGTGGCGCCGACAGAAAACTCTGAATGCAAAATCCAGTAGCCGCCACGCAAAAATGGGATTTCCTCAAGCTCAACACCCAAGCCCTTAAGCCTCTCCACAAGGTTTACGCCCTTAACATTCATGGTGTTAACCCTAATAGCTTGTCTTGGCGTAACATCTCTAAACTCCCAGCCCAACAGCCTATAACGATTAACAAAAAACTCCTTCCCAAACATCAAACATCAAAAAGCCAACAAACAATAAAAACTTGACTCAAAAATCATAGAAGGGGGTAGCAAAAACAACCACCAGAAGAACACCATTTTCCACCCTTGCCCAGCATCGAAATCTATAGAGGGCTACCAATTTTGCAGATGCCAGCACTGGCAAAATTGACACGCCAATAACGACACGGAAACATAATGCTTTTTAGGAAAATAACGATAAGAGGATAACCAGAAATTATCGGGCGGCCGTAGTCTAGCCTGGACTAGGACATCAGCCTGCCACGCTGACGACCCGGGTTCAAATCCCGGCGGCCGCACCATTCTCGGCATAAAACATCAGCACCTTAGGCTACTTCCTTTTCCTGAAC
>Ga0315298_1004972_pt1 | contig 19338 bp, 15 predicted proteins | sample WHS_1_MG_FD_203077 | JGI IMG/M metagenome (GOLD analysis project Ga0315298, IMG submission 203077) | Extremophilic microbial mat communities from Washburn Hot Springs, YNP, Wyoming, USA - WHS_1_MG | ecosystem: Environmental > Aquatic > Thermal springs > Hot (42-90C) | place: USA: Wyoming...
CCACCAGCAGTTCCCAGGATGCAGTCACGGCAATCAAAGCCTTCCTGGCTGAAGTTAATATCGACGCATCTATTGATATTGCCGATATGGGTCGCTATTTCGGAGAGGTCTTTGGAACCGGCTGGAAGGCAGACCTGGTTTTTTCCGCTTCAGGTATTAACCCAGATGGTACCGATATCTTCGTCCACTTTGGACCTACTCCCATGACATATAAAACCAACAACATCTATAAGTCCCCGGAATACCTGGCTCTGTGTGAGAAAGCCCTGCATACCTACGATGATAATGCAGCAATATCAGTTCTCAAAGACGCAGTTAAGCAGGCTGCCGCAGATGCCATGATCATTCCGATTTATCGAACAGTGAATGGCGCAGTCATGCAGCCTTATGTTCACAGCGACTACTTCATCATTCACGGTGTCATCTGGACATCTTATGACGACTGGATGGAAAAACATTAAGCATACCTGAACAGCGTTAAGGGATACGCCAGATCTGGACTGTGAGTTGAAGACTCCATCAGGCATCCTCACAGTCCGGATCTCCCCTCACCGGTAATTCAAGCAAGATTGCGAGGTCTATAATGACTGCATATATAATCAGGAGGTTAATCCAATCTCTCATTGTGCTGATCATCGTAACCCTGATGGTTTTTTTCGTAATGCGACTCCTTCCCGGGGATCCACTGATAATTTATATGGCACAGAGCGCTGACCTCGAAGCGATGCCTCCGGAAATGTTGCAGCAACTTCGTCACCAATTCGGATTGGATAAGCCGATTATGATCCAGTACGTGAATTGGGTTGCCAATATATTCCAGGGGGATTTTGGGACTTCTATTTACTACAGGGAAAAGGTTGGCAAATTGATGCTGGAAAGATTTCCGGTAACCCTCCATATCGGGCTGACGTCACTGGTACTGGGAGGGATCATCGGGATTCTGGCGGGAATGCTGGCGGCCATCAGGCGCGGGAAATTGCTGGATAGAATCATTACCCCGCTAACATACATCGGAATAACCATACCAGTTTTCTGGCTGGGAATTCTGTTGATTTACATGTTTGGTCTGAAATTAAACTGGCTACCCATATCGGGTTACACCTCTCCAATGAAAGATTTCTGGCTCAGCACCAGGCAGATCATCATGCCGGTCTTATGTCTATCTGCATTCGGTGTAGCCGCTAACGCACGGCAGATGCGCTCTGCAATGCTGGAAGTTACCCGTCAGGATTATATCAGAACCGCCTGGGCAAAGGGATTAAGTGAGAGATTGATTATCATCAGACACGCTCTTAAAAATAGTCTCATCCCGGTTATTACCCTGATGGGAATAGGAGTTGGAACCGTCTTTGGTGGTTCAGTGCTTGTTGAAACAGTATTTGCAATTCCAGGAGTCGGCAGACTCATGGTCAGCAGCATTTTCGGTCAGGATTACGTGGTTGTTCAGGCTATCACTTTTGTCATTGCGGTAATTGTGTTGTTCGTCAATCTTCTGGTTGACCTGTCCTACGGCTGGTTTGACCCCAGAATTCGTTACGGTTAGGAGAATGGTAATGGCAGATAATGTCTTGGTCTCGGAGCTGGCTGAAGTTCCCCCCAGAATAAGCGAATGGCGCCGATTCAGAAGGGTTTTTCTTTCGCGTTCGGGTGTAATCTTTGGTCTGGTCATCCTGATCCTGCTGGTACAGGCAGCAATCTTCTCCCCCTGGCTGGCACCATATAACCCCTATAAGCCAGGTACAGGTCCCTCACTTGCTCAACCAAGTACAGAACACCTTCTTGGTACAGACCTCCTTGGGAGGGATACTCTCAGCCGGTTGATTTATGGCTCGCGAACAGCCCTCATGGTGGGCTTTATTTCGGTAATGGCTGGCTCCTTTGTGGGAATTACTCTGGGCATAATTGCAGGTTATTCAGGCAATATCGCCAACGCAATAATCATGCGAGCCATGGATGCGATGTTGTGTTTTCCGATGATTCTTTTAGCCCTGGTGGTGGCTGCTGTTCTCGGAGGTGGAATCCAGAACGTGATCATCGCCCTCAGTATCGCCACGATACCTGGATATGCCCGGGTAACCTGCGGATTAACTCTTAGTATCAAGGAAAACGATTATATTCTGGCTGGAAGAGCGATCGGTATCAGTAATCTCCGTATTATGTTTTTACACATTCTGCCAAATGCTTTTCCTCCATTGATAGTATTGATGACCATGCAACTCGGAAATCTGATTCTGGCAGAAGCCGGCCTCAGTTTCCTGGGAATAGGAATTCAGCCTCCCGGAGCCGCCTGGGGAGCTATGGTGAATGATGGCTACAGATATCTTTCTACCAATCCAGTATTATCGTTCGCCCCGGGGCTGGCGATCATGCTGGTAGTCTTCGCCTTTAACATGGTCGGTGATGGCTTGAGAGATGCCCTGGATCCCAGGCTCAGAGGATTACTCTAAAAGCCGATAATAGTTAATTCTAAATTATAGGAGATTTACTTTATAACAGGAGGTGGTCTTATCATTAACAACTGGAATCAATTAAGTCCCGTTGAAAAACGTCAGGCAAGATTTAATAGATGGCTCTCAGCTACTGGCATTAAATTTATTTCCCCTGAAGCTGAAAGAGCTTATAAAGCAAGATTACAGAGGATTGTTGATTCAATTAACCTGCGTAAACCCGACCGGATACCCTGCTTGCTACCCGCCGGGCAATTTCCCGCATACCACGCTGGTATCGATGTTTACACCGCGATGTATGATTACCAGGCGATGAAACGCGCCTGGCTGAAATTTCTTTATGAGTTTGATGGAGATGTCTTTTCTGGTCCGGGCACCGGTTCAGGATTGGTGAATGAAATTCTCAGGGTAAAATCCACGAAATGGCCCGGACACGGCTTGCCCAGAGAAGCGACCATGCACCAATTCGTCGAAGATGAGTACATGAAAGCCGATGAGTATGATCTGCTGATCAAAGATCCCTCAGATTACTGTCTGCGCTATTACCTGCCCAGAACTACCGGAGCTTTTGAGCCGTTCCAGAAACTCATGCCTTTTAGACATATACTGGGAATGCCCACCAGCTTCTTGAGAAATTGCATGTCTGAAGATGTACAACAGGCATTTCAAGCTATTATAGATTCTGCCAGAGAATTATCCAGATACTTTGAGGTTGTCAATGAAATCAGACTGGAAGCGCAATCTATTGGATTCCCTGGCTTAATGGGAGGAGCCCAGGCTCACGCTCCTTTTGATATTTTCGCGGATACACTCAGGGGAACGCGGGGCATTACTCTGGATATGCACAGACAACCAGAAAAACTCCTGGAAGCAATGGAAGCAATTACTCCCTGGATTATTGAGTTTGCCCTGAACTCTGCTTCAGGCTCCCCAAGTCCCATCGTATTTTTTGCTCTCCACAAAGGCGACGACAATTTTATGTCAGATAAACAGTTTGCAAAATTCTACTGGCCACAACTAAAAAATGTGATCATGGCAATGATAAACGAAGGTTATGTGCCTTTATTGTTTGCTGAAGGAAGTTACAACAGGCGACTTGAGACAATTGCTGACCTGCCAGCAGGCTCAGTGATCTGGTGGTTCGACCGAACAGACATGGCTAAAGCTAAAACTTATTTGCAGGGAAAAGCCTGTATCGCAGGGAACGTGCCCACATCCCTGATGTGTACCGGCACACCTGAAGCAGTAAAGAATTACTGCAGGGCTTTGATTGAAACCTGTGGAAAGGGCGGCGGATTTATTCTTGCTGGAGGTGCCAGTGTGGACAAAGGCAATCCAGACAACTTTCGGGCGATGCTAGCAGCTGTGAAAGAATATGGCACCTTTGCAGGTACTTGAAACCCAGTGAGAAATAGAAATCCTGAACGGTAACATACTATTAATCAATTGCGCCTGTTGATATAAAGAAAGGAGGAATCATTAATGACTACGTGGCATGATTATATCCAGAGCGGGAAGCCGGTTCCAGAATGGCCTTATCCGGTAAATTATGGCAGAGAAAATGAAATTGAGTGCGATGTGCTGGTTATCGGTGGAGGCGTAGCCGGCTGCCATGCTGCCATCAGTGCCACCAGATATGGAGCAAAGGTTGTAGTTGCCGATAGGGGAAATGCTAAAAGAAGCGGTGCCGGTGGTGCGGGAGTTGACCACTGGCATGGTGCAGTAACAAACCCGTGCTCCAGAGTAACTCCCCTTGATTATACCCTTGCCTGTTACAAAAGTATGCGAGGGTTCACCAGCGGAATTGCCCGCTATATCATCTGCAAGGAAAGCTGGGATACCCTGCTTGAAATGGAAGAAATGGGTGTTCAAATTCGCGATATCCACGATGAATTTAAAGGTGCTCCTTTCAGGGATGATAGAACCAAATTGATGTTTGCATACGACTATGTGAACAGGCACGTTATCAGAGTCTGGGGTTACAATATGAAGCCAGCTCTTTATGCTGAGATGAAGAAGCTGGGTATAGGCATTTTCAATCGTATCATGATCACCAGCCTGCTCACGGAAGGTGGTAAACAGGGAGCAAAGGTGGTTGGAGCAACAGGTTTAAATACACGTACCGGTGAGTTTTATATTTTTAAATCTAAAGCCACGATCATATCTACTGGTGGTATTGGCAGGCTGGGATCTTTCGCACCGGAATTAACCGCCACGGGATCCATGAGCGACCTCAATAATGCTGGTAACGGACATGCAATTGCCTGGAGAGCAGGAGCCGAACTCGTTTTGATGGAACAGTCCGGACCAGCCCGCTTAAGTGGATTTGGTTATGCACCTTACAGCATGGGTAACGCCCATAATACCTATCACGGCGTTTCTATTGTGGATGCAGAGGGGAAAGAGGTACCCTGGGTAGATGCATTTGATCACCCTATCAATACTATTGAAGAACGTTTTTCAGTGGCTCCTGGACAGCCATTCCAGCTTGGAGCAGGTATCGGAATCAGCCATTATCTGCCAGAATACCGTTCTCCGGAGCTGACCCATGACCTTCCTGAACGCATCAGGAAAGGAGAATTCAAACTTCCACTTTACGCCGACCTGACCCGGCTGCCAGATTACGAAAGGCGCTGTGTTTGGGGCATGATGGTGGGTAATGAAGGTAAAACCCGTATCCCTATTTATGATAGATTCAGCAAAGCTGGCTTTGATCCTGATCAGGATCTGCTTCAGGCGCCGGTTATGAGTCCAGAAAACTACTACCATCCCAATTTCTGGGGAGGTCCGATGATGACTCATCTTAGATCGCTGGGTGGTGGTGGAATGCTGGTTGACTGGGAACTGAGGACCTCACTGGAGGGTCTATATGCTGCCGGTGGATCTCCACTTTTTGGCTCAGGGTGTCACGGCGAATCCCATACTACGGGCAGGTACGCTGGACGCCAGGCTGCAATTTATGCCCTGACAGCCAGTGACCCAACAGTCAGCCGTAAGCAAGTTGAAGCAGAAAAAGACAGGGTTTATATGCCGATCAGAAATCCCGTAGATGGAATTGGCTGGAAAGAGCTCAATTATGCGATTGCCAAGGTGATGCAGGATTATTGTGGACGCTATAAGAATGAATTGACCCTGAACCTCGGATTAAGGTTACTTAAAGAATTGAGAGATAACGAGGCTGCCTCAGCATATGCCGCCAATCCTCATGAACTTGGCAGAATGCTGGAGTGTTACGCACTCCTGGACGTCGGCGAATTGGTATTATATGCATCGCTGGCAAGGAAGGCGAGTAATTCAATTCTGGACTTTCACCGCCTGGACTATCCCACTATGGATCCGCCCGAATGGGAAAAATTACTGCCTTTGCATCTTGAAGATGATAAGGTAAAGGTGAGAGAACTGCCACTGGATTTCCATCTCAAACCACCTTTTAAAGCCGATTACGAAGAAAATTACCGTGAGCATTGCAGGTTAACGAAGTAGAAACAGGAGTAGGAAAACATGCCTGAGAAAATCTATATGCTGCCAAACCCTCCAACACCGAATAAAGGAATGAAATTCAATCCGGAGATTTGCACCGGCTGCAACGCCTGTGTGGAAGTCTGCCCTGACGACGTGATGATGCCCAATCCTGAAAAGAAAAAACCGCCCATCGTGTTATATCCGGAGGAATGCTGGTTTTGCGGCGGTTGCATTGAAGAATGCCCCAGACCCGGTGCAATCTCCATGATGCACCCAACCAGTCAGAATATCTCAGTAAACTGGCTGAGAAAGAAGACCGGAGAATATTTCCGTCTAAACCAGAAAAATCCTCCGGCTCCCAATCTCAGACCACCATCAGGCTAAATTAACATTGGCTTTTAAGAAAGTTATAGAGCGTAATTGTAAACAATCAAATACAAGGAGGTAACCATGGCACAGGGTAAAGTTTTTGCACTCCCCAATATTCCTACACCCAGCAAACCGGTTATATTCGATCCCTCAAAATGCAACGGCTGCAATCACTGCGTGGAGGTCTGTCAGGTAGATGTCTTCATCCCCAATCCACAGAAAGGTAAGCCACCGATTATCCTGCACCCGGATGAATGCTGGTACTGCGGATGCTGCGTGAATGATTGCCATCGAGAAGGGGCAATCGCCTTCAACTGGCCTCTTTCTCAAAAGGGATACTGGAAAAACAAAACCACCGGCAAAGTCACCCGTATGTCATAAGATGCAGGCCTTTGGTGGCTCTGGTCAGGATTAAATCATCAAATTATTTCAGGAGGATGCAAAATGACAACTTGGCATGACTATTTTATCGGTCAGGGACAGGTGCCTGATTGGCCATATCCGATCCAATATGATCAGGAAGAGGAAATAGAAACCGATGTTCTGGTTATAGGTGGTGGCATTGCCGGCTGTTGGGCAGCCATCAGCGCAGCCAGACAGGGTCTTAAAGTCGCTCTGGTTGAAAAAGGTGATACTATCCGCAGTGGAGCCGGAGGACCAGGATGCGACCACTGGTGCGATGTTCCAGCAAATCCTCTATCAAATGTAGACCCGGATGATTGGGCGAAACACATGGCTAATCGCCCCTATTGCAATGGGATAGGCATCCAGATTCAATGCCGCGAAGATTACGATACGTTGCTTGAGCTGGAAAAAATGGGGGGTAAAATCCGGGATACAGAGAATGAGTATGTCGGAGCTGAAGGTAGAGATGAGAAGACCAAATTCATGATTTCACCACGCTATACCAGGATCCACTCTTATCTTCCTGACCCGACACTCGAACAGGATAAACCCTATCCCAACTGGAGCCGTAAACCAAATAACGTGGTTATCCGCGTCTGGGGGTCCACATTCAAACCTGCTTTAAAAAAGGAATGCAGACGACTTGGAGTTCAGATTTTTGACCGGGTTATGGTAACCGGTTTACTTAATGAAAAAGGGATACCTGGAGCACGGGTTGTAGGAGCAGTAGGCTTTAATAATCGCACCGGTGAATTTTTAATTTTCAAAGCTAAAGCCACTGTTCTCGCTGCCGCTGGAGCCGGGTCGATGTGGCTAATCAGCACTGAACTCGCTGGCTATTCAAACATGATGTCCCGTACGATATCGGGTGATGGTGCGGTTATGGCATGGAGAGCAGGAGCCACGCTAACCAAGATGGAGGCTACCGGCGTATTACGCATTGCTACCGGTTACAAGCATAAATGGTACACCGGAGCCGGTGATGCCAGTTATGAGAATGTGCCCATCGTAGATGCGAACGGCAAAAGACTGCCCTATCCAATCCAGGGTTGGGAAGATGCCGGCGCCATGGCTCCCGCTCCCGGAGTTGAAGATGCGATTCGGGCAGGCATCATGAAAGGCGAGTATGCCCTGCCTTTCTATGGCGATTTCCCCGGCATGCCACCAATCGAGCGTAAAGTTACCTGGAACCTAATGCTGGAAGAAGAATCCACCACTAAAATTATCGTGGATTCCTATAACAAAGCCGGATTTGATCCCTCACGCGATCTCCTCCAATCCTACAAATTCATCGAAGGAAACAGCTTGCCACAGTGGCGCGAAGCTGGCTATGGCGGGGGATTACTGGTTGATTGGAATCTGAAGACAACACTGGACGGGCTGTATGCCGCTGGAACCCAGATGTTCTCTCCGGAAGACCATAGTTTTGCTGCCTCCACTGGCAGGTATGCGGGCAGAAAGGCAGCAGCTTATGCCAGACAGGTTGATCATGCCGAAATCTCGGCGGAGCAAATAGCACGCGAGAAAGCTCGCATCTATACCCCAATCAAGCGTACAACCGGCATTGACTGGAAGGAATTGCATGCCGGCATCGCCCGCGTGATGCAGTATTATGTCAGTGAATTCAAAACCGAGCATCTTCTGAATATCGCGCTCGATTCTCTTCGCCAAATTGAAGAAGAAGCGGTTCCCAAACTATATGCTCCTGACCCTCACAAATTGATGCGCTGTCTGGAAGACCTCAGCCTTCTGACCAATGCCCAGATCATCATCCAGGCATCGCTGGCACGAAAAGCCAGCAGTATGCCACTGGGCTTCCAGAGAATTGATTTCCCGGCTCTGGATCCGCCAGAATGGAACAAATACCTCACCATCCGGTTAGAAAATGGCAAGGTAAAAACTGAGCTGATACCTCTGACCTTCTGGGGTGATATGAAAAAAGAGTATGAAGCCCATAACCGCGACTACTCCGGAGTTTACCAGGGATAATTACCACGAGAGAACCTGTGTATTAGTGTATTAGCCAGATAACCTGCTGTCAGGCTCCCTGTGATTATAAGACAAACCAGCAAACAGGGAGCCTTTCAGTAGCAACAATGATTTCGGATTCTGTTTTCGCATGAATTTCACTTATTTACATCCATATAAGGTTAGTTTATAATGCTGTCAAAGCCACGCTCTGGAGAACATGAGAAATAAATTCAGGTTAGAAACATGAAGGGAAACAAATTCGAGGACAACCGGATTTCTCCTGAAACGGGAAACCTGATCTCCAAACATAATAATACTCCGTCATCAGAGCATCCAGAAGCAAGCATTATCAGAGACATAAGAAACCTTCTGAGGTCAAATAGGAAATCTATTCCTGCAGGAACAAAGGCCGTTATCGTAACCGACAAAGATTTACATATTCTCCTGTGGAACCAAAATGCAGAACTTATTTATGGCTGGAATACCTCCGAAGCTACTGCCAGTGTCTCTTCGGAAAAGATTCGTAACCACGTATTCAACTTTTTATACAGGCCAGAAATCCTGGAAAAGCTGCTAGAAAATTGGCACTGGCACGGCGATATCCAGACCTGTGATAAATATGGTACAGCGCTTTTTATTCGGATATCCATTGATATACTGTGGGATAAAAATGGCAATTTCAACGGACTGGTTACCATTCACGAGCCGACTCAAAGCATTGCCACTTCGCAGAATAAAACCTATACTGCTCAGGAAGTTGAAGCCGTGGTCAGACAACGCACTGAAGAACTGCTCAAAGCAAATCAGATTTTGCAGCAGGAACTGGAAAAGCATCGTAAGATTGTTCTGGTTGCCCAGGAATCGGAGGGTAAAAACCGGGACCTGGCTGACAATATCAAACTGGGCATTTTCCGCAGTACACCGGGAGCAAGAGGCAGATTCCTGGAAGTGAATCTGGCGATGGAAGAAATTACCGGTTATTCACGCGAAGAATTGCTCCAGATGGATGTTTGTGATCTTTTTAAAGATAAAACGGAAAGAAATCTTTTCACAGATGGTATAGAAATTACTAACTGGAATGAGACTCGTGAAATTAATTTGCGTAAAAAGAACGGAGAGATCATCACTGTAGCTGAAAACATCATGACCATTCGGTATGATTCCGGCAGAGTAGTGTACTTCGACGGGATTCTGGAAGATATTACCGAGCGAAAGCGGGCTCAAAAGCAAATCCAGGAAAGCCTTGAACGATTGCAGAAGACTATTAAAGAGATAGTCCAGGCAATGGCTTATATAGGGGAAGTAAGGGATCCCTATACTGCTGGACATCAGCGCCGCGTTGCTCAGCTAAGTTTTGAAATTGCCCGCGTACTTGGATTACCTGATACTCAGTATGAGGGCTTGATGATGGCAGCCTTTGTCCACGACATTGGGAAAATACTGGTTCCAGCTGATATCCTGAGCAAGCCAGGTAAACTGACCAAACCCGAATTCGATATGATTAAAGATCATGCCCGGATCGGGTATGAGATCCTTAAGACGATCGAATTCCCCTGGCCACTTGCCAAGATCGTGCTTCAACACCATGAAAGACTGAATGGATCCGGATATCCTTCAGGATTGAAGGGTGATCAGATCCTCCTGGAAGCCCGCATACTGGCTGTAGCCGACGTGGTGGAGGCAATGTCCTCACACAGACCCTATCGTCCCGCACTTGGAATTGATCAGGCTCTGGAAGAAATCACCCGCAATAGAGGTATTCTCTACGATCCCACCACAGTTGATGCCTGCCTCAAGCTTTTCCACGAACTGGGTTTCAACCTTAACTGACTTCTCTTAAAATTTGATGTTAGCGTGTATGTGTCCCAAAGGCAAAACTTGATCTTCTGTACTGTTCGGGATATCTGAACCCCTGCGCAATAATCTGCACCATCTGCTGACCAAGATCACGGGTTGCCTGCAGGCATTTTTCCATTTTTTGTAACTCACCAGGCATGCCGGGATAAGCAGCCACATAATTGGCCGGTATAATCTGCCGGGTAACCATGTAAAAATACAGATCCTTCAAAGTATCCGCCAGTCCAAGACTCCCACCCGTAACAATTACACCACCAACCTTGTTTGCCAGACTTTTTTCCGGTCGGTTCAGGGCAATGGTACGATCTATTATGGTTTTTGCCTGGGCAGTTACGTTATAAAAATAAACTGGTGTGCCGAATATAATGCCGTCTGACTCCAGCAATTTACGGTATAATTCCTGTATATCATCCTGTATCCGGCACTCTCCAGTCTCACGGCAGGTATTGCAACCTTCGCATGGCTTAATATTTTTGCCTGCCACACTATAAAGCTCAATCTCTGCTCCCAGTTCCCTGGCGCCTTTAAGCGCCTCGTTAAGCAAAAAAACCGTATTCCCGTCTTTGCGCGGGCTGCAGGATAATCCAAGAATCTTCATTTTTACCTCCTCTTTTTCCCACGATTATTCCCGTACCTTCCTGTGATTATAGGTTAACCAGCCACCAGAGATATTTTTCACCCTGAAACCATTTAAACTCAATATACGGGTAGCATAATACGAACGCTGTCCAGCCGCACAATATACCTGAATTTCCCTATCATGGGGTAACTCATTCAACTTCGATCTCAAAGCAGACAGAGGTATATTAACTGCTTTTTCAATGTGACCTTGATTAAATTCAAAAGGTTCGCGGACGTCGAGAATGAAGGCTGAATCATCCACATTCTCCCAGTGTACGATCGGGTTATCACCCCTCAGCATATTAGCTGCAACCATTCCCGCCATATTTACGGGGTCTTTAGCCGAACCGAATTGTGGAGCATAGCACATCTCCGCTTCTTCCAGATCAAAAACAGTCGAGCCTTTCTGAATCGCCATTGAGATCACATCGATACGTTTATCCACTCCTTCCTGACCCACCGCCTGAGCTCCCAGTATTTGCCCATCAGAGATGGAAAAAATCAGTTTAAGGGAAATCGGTTTAGCTCCCGGATAATATCCTGCGTGATGCCCAGGATGCAGATACACCTTTTCATAGCCGGTCGATTTACCGCTATCTCGCAGGACTTTTTCATTAGCTCCCGTTGCTGCTGCCGTTATGTCAAATACTTTACATACCATTGTTCCCTGCACACCCCTGAAGCGGCTATCTTTCCCCATTATCACATCCGCTGCAATTCTTCCCTGCCGACTTGCTGGCCCAGCCAGAGGCATCAGTGTCCATTCGCCAGTAATAAAATCTCTGGTTTCAACCGCATCACCTACCGCCCAAATTCTGTCATCACTTGTCCGCATTCGGTCATCAACCCGAATTCCTCCAAGCTTCCCGATTTCAAGCCCGGCATCCTCAGCCAGCTTTGTATCAGGTCTGACGCCCATGGCAAGCAAAACCAGATCACAGGGGAATTTTTTCCCCGATTTCGTGATTACAGCCTGCACCCCGGTATCTTCTGAACCTTCAAATCCATCTACTCCGTCGTTCAAGCAAAGGTTGACTCCATGAGCTATCAGGCTTTTCTGCAATGGAACCGCCATTTCGGGATCCAGCGCAGGCAAAACCTGAGGAAGCATTTCAACGAGGGTTACTGAAATTCCACGCTTAACAAGGTTCTCAGCCATCTCAAGCCCGATTGCTCCACCTCCGGCAATTGCCACCTGTCTCACCCTGCCATTCTCAATCAAACGTCTTATCAGGTTGCTATCCTCAATAGTTCGCAAAGACACTATACCGGGTAAATCAATTCCCGGGACAGGGGGTTTAAATGGCTTTGAACCGGTCGCCAGTACAAGAGCATCGTAGCTTTCTTCTGCTACCTCGCCGGTTTCAAGATCTTTCACCAGGACCGCCCGTTTTTTTCGGTCAATGGAAAGCACCTCGTGGCGGACTTTCACCGTAACGTTAAAACGCCTCCGGAAAAGCTCTGGAGTTGCCACCAGAAGGTTCTTCTCCTCTTTGATCACATCTCCCACGTAATAAGGCAATCCGCAACTGGCAAACGAGATATGAGGACCTTTTTCAAAAATGGTAATTTCTGCCTCCTCTGACAATCTGCGTGCGCGGGCGGCACAGGATGCTCCTCCTGCGACTCCCCCGACGATTAATATCTTCTTACGATCACTGGAAATTCGCGCCCCGCTATCTTTCATAAATCTGGTTCACTCCTTCCGAATACAAATCATACTGCGAAGATTATAACATGCCGGTATATACCTGCAGAAAAATTGATTGCCTGAATCGGGATAAAAAATAGATCCCTGCAAAATCCACCTGTATAATAACTTTCAACTAATCAAGAATCCGCCAGAATGTTTATCCTGAATCATCTCTAATCAGAGAAAGTTTCGACAGCTTTTCTCATCGCCTTCAGGTTGACATGTGGAACAGTGACCGGATAGGTACAACCCGGAGAGATTATCAACTTGTTTCCTCCTGTCTGTCTGATCGCATCGTGCACCTGAGCCTCAACATCCGCAGGAGTTCCCAGATGCAATACCCTGTATTGTTCAACCCCACCCATCAGAGTACCTGGAAAGATCTTAGCCGCCGTTGCAAGATCAACTGATGAAGTACGGTCATGCCAGTTTACAGCCTGCACAGGGTAATCAGCGACCTGATCAAACATGGGGTACTGACCATGCAGATGCAGTATATTAAACCAGCCCTCCGAAGCCGCTTTTAACACCTGCAGGTCTCCCGGCCGACAAAATCTTCGATACTCTTCTTCGTTTAGTATGTCATAACTTGCCGCTCGACAGGAGAGAAAAATGCCATCTGCTCCCGCTGTGATCAACTCCCGGACAAAAGCTGTGCAGGTTTCAGTGATCGCCTCCAGGGCAGCTTCTACTCTTTCCGGAAATTGTCTCAAATGCACCAGCGCCAGCGTGTCTCCAGCCAGATAAAAAGCAACTGCCAGAGGATCGAAGATAGTGGCAACCAGAGGAGTATCGGATGATTTCTCCTTGGCAACTCTCTGGAAAGCACGCAGGTACATTCCGTATGCTCCCCTGTGAATATCCAGCGATTCGATTTTTTCCCAGTCTGCAGGCTTTTTAATCACCCGCTCCAGATAGACTCTATCACCGCCTGGACTCCCCTGGTATTCATGCTTTACCCCATAATCGTTAACACAATAAGTGGAAGAAACCGGGAATTTGATAAAATCCAGATCCTGATGTTTCTGAAAAATCATGGTAATCAAAGCCAGGGATTCCTCGTCCTGATCATCTCCGGGCCAGTGCCGCCAGAAACCTATTGGCACACGGTCAACCGGTTTTCCTGCCAGAGCTGCCTCTATTCTTTCCCGTTTTGACATTCCCGCCATCGCCATCTCCTTTTTAATGCTTCCTCTTGTTTTAGTCTATATACTGTTTAGAAATATATAATCAAGTATATAAAAACCAGCCCAATTGATTCTAGAAAAACGTTTCATATTAAAAAATTATCCTACGTGTGTGGAAAATCTTTACCCCCAGAAGACAATTTAGCAGCATTATCACGCCGAATTCTGGCGGTATCAGGAATCATAAATACAAGCGGTATTAAAACCAGGAGAATTAACGAAAAATACAGAAAAATCTGCTGGACGCCATATCCCTTATCAGAAAAATGACTTAATATCAGCACAATTACTGCGGTTCCAAAAACTCCACCGGTTGCCCTGAACATCCCCCGTAATCCTGCAACAGCAGCAGTTTTTTCAGGTATCAAATCCAGTGCAGCATTATTAGCCGCCGGATTCGCTATACCCATTCCTATACCACCAAGTGAAACCAGCAGTGCCAGTAATAAAAGATCATTAATTCTCAATCCAAACAAACTTGCACCGTGAAAACCACGGCTGAGCAGGAAAAGCCCTGCAGAGACAGTTACAATCCCGACAATCATGGGCAAGCGATAGCGAAACCGGATGATAAAAATACTGGTCAGGGCAGAAACAATAATCATGGCTACTGCCCGGGGAGTCAAAATGATCCCGCTTTCACCTGCTGTCATACCATATGCTGTTGTAGCATAATAAGGAATAAAAGAGAAGCAGCCAAAAACTACCGCTCCAAAAATAAAATTATAAATATTAGCTGCCAGGAATGGTCGCCACTTCAACAGATTCAACTCAATCATGGGCTGGGATACGCGGTTTTCATGGAAAACGAAAACTATCAGAACAATCAGTCCAGTTCCCAGCAAACCCCAGGTTAAAAATCCCGCATCGCCAGGATTATTTGCCCAGTTTGTCATCCCATAGAGGATAAATAATACCGCTCCACTGAAAAGCCCTGCTCCGATCAAATCCAGGCGTCGATTGGAAACCGCAGGCAATTTTGTTCCCGGAAGTATTAACATGCCCAGAACAAGCAATAAGATTCCTATTGGGACGTTGATAAAAAAGATCCAGCGCCAGGAAAAGTTGTCCACAATGAATCCTCCCAGGTTTGGACCAAGAATACCCCCGATCGGAAATATACTGGCAAACAACCCGATGAAAGTATTTCTTCGCTTGCCAAAGGTATCACTGATAATCCCTGTAGCGGAGGGCATAAAAATACCACCACCCAGACCCTGCATTATGCGAAATATGATTAAAAAGTAGATATTGGGAGCTAATCCAGCGGCGATAGAACTGATGGTAAAGAGCGATACTGCAGCCATAAACAGCCTCTTCCGTCCCCACTCGTCACTGAGTTTTCCTCCAATCGGCATGATAATACTCTGGGCAAATTGATATCCTGTCAGGGTCCAGCCGACAAATGCCAGAGTAGTGCTTAAATCGGTCAGTATCGCGGGCAGACTGACAGTAACCACTGTAGAATCTATCGACGCCATCAGCAACGCCAGAGAGACTACGCCAAAAATAACATAGGCTCTCCTTCTGCTAATTAAGTATCCATCCTCTGGCTGCGCCAAATCGGATGAAGACTGTAAGTCAAGCTTTGCCACTCATATCCCCAGATATCTAATTTAAAAGGTCTCAACAATGGAGAGAACATTTTCAGACAATAATACCCTCATATTAAATATCAGAAAAATATACAGCTTTTCCTTATCTTCATATATTCATCATATCAAGGTGCAATAGTCGAATCGTGGGAAAATCACCAAATCATGCATTTCCCTGAGATGATTGAGTAACCATTACTGATTCCTCTGCTTCAACAGCCCTGGCAAGAAGATCCAATCCTCTGGTAATCACTGTCAGTTCTTCTGGAGTCAACCCTCTCAAAGCCTTTGAAAGATAGCTAACCCGTCTCTCCCTCAATTCGGTTACCAGAGCTTCTCCTTTTTCTGTAAGCTTCAAAAGCATCATCCTGCGGTCCTCGGGGTTTTCTGTGCGACTTACAAGTCCCTGATCCACCAGTCGATCAATCACGCCGGTTAAATTTGCTGGAGTGACTTTCAGCGCAGCTGCCAACTTTTTGAAATTGGTAGTGCCATGATTACTGATAAAGAAGAGGCATTTAACCTGTGGAATCGTTAACGAAAGCTCCATCCAGGCATCGGGCGCAATCTGCCTCAATACACGGTTAACGCGGCGGTGCAGGTCAACAATTTCCTGAATCAATTCTTCTTTTTTCCCCATCATGCCCGGCTCCGAATTCGTCAATCTAAGGTTTTACCAGATTTATGTTAACCATGCAATTATTGTTATTGCCTGTCTCGCGTTAAAAAGATTCCCCCCTCAATACAGCATAATATTTTAACTAACCTTAATATTTTAGGTATTATTGACATTTTAATTACATTTTAATAAAATGTCAATGTCGGTAGATCAAATATCCGGCTTTTGAGGTGAAATCGATTGAATCAGGAAAGCATCTATGTTGATAAACTCACGAAATTTTACCCCAGGGTTAAAGCAGTGGACGGAATCTCATTTTCCATCAACAAGGGTGAAATTTTCGGCTTCCTTGGACCCAACGGAGCAGGGAAAACAACTACAATCAAAATGCTAATGACTCTTATCCAGCCCACTTCAGGAGCTATCAATATCTTTGGTATAAATGCCCTCGCCCATCCCGATAAAGTACGGCAGATTTCAGGCTATGTCCCGCAGGATGTTTCAATAGATGGTGATCTGACCGGCTATGAGAATGTATTACTATATGCCCGTCTTTACAACGTACCCGCCAGCATCCGCGAACAGCGCATCAGGGAGACCCTGCAATATCTCGAAATACTGGACAGATCTAGAGAAATGGCTAGCCATTATTCAGGGGGCATGATGCGACGCCTGGAAATTGCCCAGGCACTGGTTAATCGCCCGCGCATACTGTTCCTCGACGAGCCAAGCATCGGATTGGATCCCAGCGCCCGTATGGTCATGTGGAAATTAATCAGAAAACTCCGCGATGAATTTGAGACTACTATTTTTATCAATACTCATGATATGAATGAAGCGGATAACCTCTGCGATCGAATTGGCATCATGGATAGGGGTAAGTTGATCAAAACAGGCTCACCAGCAGAATTGAAATCATCCGTTGGAGGAGATATACTGACTATTTCATCACAATCTCCGCATTGTCTTGACCGCCTGAAAGAATTTGGTTACAGGGCACTTTCCGAACCGGCTACTGATCATACTGTGAGTATACTGGTAAACAATGGTGAAAGACTCATACCCCAGTTGCTGGATTCTTTGAAAGCTTCCGGAGTAGAGGTTGAAACAGTATCATTGAAAAAACCCACCCTGGATGATGTTTTCCTGAAATATACCGGAACCAGGATTGATGAGAGGGACACATGGGAAGCAACACGCAGGTCACGCAGAACTTTGAGAAAATTAAATGGCTAGAAAATCTGGGCAGGTATATCGCAAATGTCATTACCCTGACCGAGTTTGATTTAAGGAAACTCTGGCATGATTCCACCCAGATCTGGGTAAGGCTGGTTCAGCCGGTACTCTGGCTGGTAGTCTTTGGCAATGCACTCAGTAAATTCAGAGTAATTCCCACTGGAGACTACTCCTATATGCAATTTCTCACCCCCGGAGTGCTTGCCCAGTCAGTAATGTTTATCGCCATTTTCTACGGTATTACAGTAGTCTGGGAACGAGACCTGGGACAGTTGAATAAATTACTCTCTACCCCAACCGCACGGTCGGCAATCGTTCTGGGGAAAGCCCTATCTGCCGGAGTGAGGGGTATTATCCAGGCAGTTGCTGTACTGATTCTCGCCATCGCAATGCGGGTAAACCTGAACCTCCATCCACTCAACCTGATAGCTGTCCTGATCATCATAGTTCTCTTTGGCATGAGTTTTGCCAGTTTAAGCATCTGCCTCGCTTCTATTTTTAAGACCCGTGAGAGAATGATGGGAATCGGTCAGGCAATCACCATGCCCCTTTTCTTCGCCAGCAATGCAATCTATCCTGTATCGATCATGCCGTCCTGGCTTCAGTATCTTATCAAGGTTAACCCTCTCAGCTACATGGTAGATGCACTGCGTTTTTTGCTTCTCCCGGGATATGCCTCCAACTTCCGGATTGACCTGCTGGCGATCGTGATTACCACGGTAGTACTGGTATTGCTGGCTAGCCTGAATTTCCGCCGTATAGTTAATTAGGAGTTGCTAATTCCACGTTAATCATCAGGGAGGAAAGACTTTTTCCGCAACATAACCGGCTTATTGGGTTGATTGGTGAAAGTCCATCAGTTATACTGACATTAGAACAGGTGTACAACTCACTTCCTCCCCGCAGGAAAAATCAGCACGGAAGCGTTAATGCCCCGATTCGAAATTGTATCTGATTTCCAGATGACCGGAGACCAGCCACAGGCAGTGGAAAAATTGGTCGAAGGTATAAAAAAGGGTTACAAGCACCAGACTCTGCTGGGAGTAACCGGTAGCGGAAAAACCTTTACCATGGCGAATATTATCGCCAGGGTACAGAAGCCGACTCTGGTGATGTGTCACAATAAAACCCTGGCTGCCCAGCTCTATGCCGAATTTAAGGAATTTTTCCCGCATAATGCGGTCGAATATTTTGTAAGCTATTACGATTACTATCAACCCGAAGCTTATATTCCCCGTACTGATACTTATATTGAAAAAGAAATAGAGATTAACGAGGAGATTGATAAACTAAGACACGCTGCCACCCAGGCTTTGCTTTCCCGCCCTGATACTTTGATTGTCGCGTCTGTTTCCTGCATTTATGGATTAGGAGAACCAGAAGAATACCGCAGCTTTATCCTCGATCTGAAACGCGGCGATACATGTTTGATGGAGAAATTGCTCCGCAGGCTGGTAGATATGCAATACCAGCGGAATGATATTGATTTTACCCGCGGTAAGTTCCGCCTGCGTGGAGATACACTGGAAATCCAACCGGCTTATGAAGACACAGCTTTACGTATTGAATTTTTCGGTGATATGATTGACCGCATTACCAGAATTGATCCTTTAACCGGTGAGATCATTGGAGAAACAGATTCGGTGCAGATTTATCCTGCAAAACATTTTGTTACTTCCAAAGAAAAATTGCTCCTGGCAATCGAAAGTATCAAACAGGAATTAAATGAAAGACTGGCTGAATTAAGATCTCAGGGTAAATTACTCGAAGCGGCCAGATTGGAACAGCGCACCAATTACGATCTGGAAATGTTGAGAGAAGCTGGCTACTGCCAGGCGGTTGAGAACTATTCCAGGCATCTCGCACAGCGTCCACC
>Ga0315298_1004973_pt1 | contig 19337 bp, 11 predicted proteins | sample WHS_1_MG_FD_203077 | JGI IMG/M metagenome (GOLD analysis project Ga0315298, IMG submission 203077) | Extremophilic microbial mat communities from Washburn Hot Springs, YNP, Wyoming, USA - WHS_1_MG | ecosystem: Environmental > Aquatic > Thermal springs > Hot (42-90C) | place: USA: Wyoming...
TGAATTGTTATTCTGACTCGCCAAAGGCGAGGAAGAATCTCTTAAACATGTAAGAATGGTTTTTTAGATTCTTCGTCCGCCTAATGGCGGACTCAGAATGACAGGAGAAAAATAATACTGTCATTCTAAATGGAACGAAGCGGAATGAAGAATCTCTTTGAAATGAAAATTGGGATTAGATTCTTCGTCGTCCACCTATCGGTGGGACTCCTCAGAATGACAGAAAAGTGTATTTAATTATAAAATTATTCTAAGTGATGAAAAAGAATCCCAGAAAAAATTCATAACGAAAAGAGTTTGAGATTTAAGTCCCTCTCTTTTTAAGAGAGGGATTTAGGGTAAGTTCATATAATAAATTATAAAAACAAAAAAATAAAGTATCACTTTGAATCGCAGAATTTTAATTCATTTTCTAAACTTTAAAAGCAACACAAAATACAATTTGATGTTCATCTGATATTATTTGAAGAATTGCGAGAAAGCATTTTTTAATGAATAAATGAAATAAAAAATTAAAAGGAGTAAAAAATGACAGACCAACAATGGGAAAAATTAAAAAGAGTAATTAACGGAGAAGTTTTTCAACCATTACCAATGGCATTTATTATTGATAGTCCATGGCTTCCAAATTGGTTTGGTATTAAAATTATTGAATACTTTTCGAGCGAAGAACTTTGGTTCAAAGCAAATTTAAAAGCAATTAATAATTTCCCTGATGTGATTTTTTTACCAGGTTTCTGGTCAGAATTTGGTATGTGCACGGAACCATCTGCATTTGGTGTAAAATGCACTTTCCCACCTGATGAATTTCCATTCGCACATAAAATTATTCGTTCGGTTGATGATATTGATTCACTCGAGCAGCCAAATCCTAAGACTGATGGTCTATTGCCTTTTATGCTGAATCGATTGAAAATTATGCAGCCAAGAATTGAAGATGCTGGACACAAAATTCGGTTTGCAGTTGCACGTGGTCCTCTTAATATTGCAAGTTATTTAATGGGCTCAACTGAATTTCTTACAACAATGATGATGCAGCCGGATAAAGCTCATTTATTGCTTAGAAAAATTACTGACTATCTAAAAGATTGGCTTCATCTTCAAATGGAAACTTTTCCATCTATTGATGGAATTTTTCTGCTTGATGATATAATTGGCTTTATGGGCGAAATTGAATTCAAAGAATTTGGTCTTCCTTATTTCAAAGAACTTTTTAATGAAAATGTTTCTGTTAAATTTTTGCATAACGATGCACCTTGCAAAATATCAGCTCCCTATTTACCTGAAATGGGAGTAAATCTTTTTAATATGGGATTCGATGTTACATTGAATGAACTGAAAGAATTGACTCAGAATAAAATTACACTTGTAGGCAATATTCCCCCGAGAGATGTTTTAGCCAATGGTTCCCAAGAAGATGTAAGCAATGCAGTAGTAAATTTAATTAATTCATTAAAAGACAAATCGAGAATAATTTTATCTTGTGGTGGTGGTATGCCTCCAGGTGTTACTACTGATAATATTCTTACATTTATAGAGACAGCTAAGAATATAAAATAATTAAAAATGTTCTCAGGAAAATTTTTATGAAAATTAATTATCGTAATCTCCAAAAAACAATTTTTACATCAATTTTATTTCTAATATTATTTCATATATTCTTATTTGCTCAAACAAAGAAGGATATTGTTAATGGCAATTTAATCCAATTTAATGATAATGGTCTCTGGTGCTGGTTTCAGGATGAAAGATGTGTGGTAGACACAATAAATAGTAAATTAATTCTTGGCAGTGTTGCAAATGTAAATGGATTTGACGGTTCATCAAGAAGCGGTTTAATCGAAGCAGTGATTGCTGATATTAAAACTCGTCTATTAAATCGTTATGAACTTGGTAAATTAAGCAATGACGACCATAATGCCCCGGCTTTTTTAATTCGTCCCGATGGAAAATATATTGCAATGTATTCTGACCATTATGATAAATATAAAAATCGATACAGAATTTTTGATGGTTTATCATGGACACCTGAATTAGCTTATGATTGGACTAAAAGACCTGGCGGAACAGATTATACGATTGCTTATAACAATCTTTATTATATTTCTGCAGAAAATAAAATGTATAATTTTTCGAGAGCAAATCACCGCAGTCCTAATTTTATTGTATCTGATGATTATGGCAATACTTGGACTTTTGGCGGTCAATTAACAACTAATTCGAGTAATTCTTACAACAAAGGATATTATAAATATTGGAGCAACGGAATTGACAGAATTGATTTTATTTTTACAGAACAACACCCGAGGGATACTCTAACAAGTATTTATCATGGGTATATAAAAAATGGTAAAGTATTTAATTCTGATAATGTTATTGTTGATGATGATATTTATGATACTACTTTTATTCCAGCTTACTGGAATTTTACAAAAGTATTTGGTAATGGAACTAAAATAGGGAATAATACATTTTATCGATGCTGGCAGTCAGATTTGATGAGATATGATGATGGTACAATTGCAGCAATTATAACTGCAAGAATGAATCAAAGTGAAAGTTTTGGTTATCCAGATAATAATGTAAATCCAGAACATGCATTTATCTATTGTCGTTATGATGGGCAGAAGTGGTCTTATACTTTTTTAACAAAAGCTGGTTTGAAATTTTATGCATCCGAAGCTGATTATGTTGGATTAGGTGCTTTATCTCCAAACGACCCAAACACAATTTATATTTCCACACCTTATGATCCCCGCGATACTACAATTAAATTGAATGTTCGCGAAATATTTAAAGGTGTTACTATTGACAATGGAGCTACATGGTCATGGGAACCAATTACACAAAATTCGACCCGTGATAATATTCGTCCAATCGTTCCTTTCTGGAACAAAGATAACGTTGCATTGCTGTGGTGTCGTGGTACATATACTTCAGCTCAAAATTATGATGCCGCTGTAGTTGGAATAATTGAAAGCAAGAAAGAAAAAATTTCTAAAAAGAATTATGTTGATGCTTCAATTGAAAATACATTTTTAGAAGATGGTTCTCCTGTTGTGATAACAGGACCAGATTCAAATTCAGGTGCTACAGATAATAAATGGCATCTTAGAACAGGTTATGGCAATAATAATACAATTTTTACTTCCTCAGAAATTAGAGGCGAAAACGCTCCAATTTTAAAAACAAAAATTACAGTTGCTGAAAATGGAACTTATAATGTCTGGGTAAACTTCTGGGCAAATCCTTCTGCTGATTGGAGAATTAAAGCTGGATTATCATTAGATAATATGCAGACTTATCGACACATTGCTTCTCAATCCGTTGACGAAAATGATTATAATGTGCCTTTAACTGTCAATCAATCAAATTATTTTCTCTATCAAGCTTATGCAGGAAGAATTGCACTTAAAAATGACCTATCATTTTATGTTTACATTGATGATAACGCAATTAGAACCGGATCAACAAATACGCTAACCGGTGATTTAACTCGCACATGGTATGATGGAATAAGCTATGCAAAAGTAGATTCTGCCGGATTAGTTGATGTAGAAGAAAATAATTTTGTTCCAAAAGAATTTGTATTATATCAGAATTATCCTAATCCGTTTAATCCATCAACAAAAATTATTTACGAATTATCAAAAGCAAGTTTTGTGACATTAAAAGTTTATGATATACTTGGGCGAGAAATATCAACTCTAATAAATCAACATCAAAGTTCTGGAAGACACGAAATAATTTTTAATGCAAGTCATCTATCAAGCGGCGTTTATTTTTATAGATTGAATGCTGATGGTAACTTCACAGCAACTAAAAAAATGATTTTAATTCGTTAAGTTAAACTATCAATTTTAAGGAGAGAAGAAATATTATGAAGTCAATAAAATTATTTTTGATGGTTTCATTTTTATTAATCAATCAATTATTCAGTCAAAGCATTAATACAAAAGGTATAATTGTAGAAAAGATTGCAGATGGATTTCAATTTGTAGAAGGACCAGTTTGGAAAGATGGCGCATTATATTTCAGTGATATTCCGGCAAACACAATTTATCGATGGAAACCTGATTCGGGTATTTCAGTTTTCTTAAAACCATCTGGAAATTCTAATGGATTGGCTTTAGATAAAAATGGAAATCTTTTATTAGCTCAACATGGATTACGTCAGGTAGCAAGATTAGAAAAAGACAAAACATTAACACCGCTTGCAACTCATTACAACGGAAAAAGATTAAATAGTCCAAATGATATTGCTGTAAAATCTGATGGCTCAATTTTCTTTACTGACCCGCCTTATGGAATTAATTCAAGTCAGGAAGAACTTCACTTTTATGGAATATATAGAATTAGTCCATCAGGAAATTTGCAATTGCTGGATAAATCTTTATCCAGACCAAATGGAATCGCATTTTCACCCGATGAAAAAAAATTATATGTAAGTGATTCAGAAGCGCGCATAATTTATGTGTGGGATGTAATTTCCGATTCAACAATAGCAAATAAAAAAAGATTTGCCAGCATGGCTCCTCAAGGTTATGCAGATGGTATGAAAGTAGATAAATATGGATTTATATTTGAAGCCGGACCAATTGGTATCTGGGTTTTTAGTCCTGATGGAACTGTTATCGATACAATTCCTATCCCCGGTCAAACAACAAACTGCAGCTTTGGCGAAGATGGAAGAACTTTATTTGTTACTTCTGGCAATGCAGTTTATCGTGTAAAAAATATTTACACTGATGTTCAAGAAGAAGAAAAATTAGATTCAAAATCTTTCCAGCTTAATTATAATTATCCTAATCCTTTCAATAATGGTACAATAATTTCATACTCAATAAAAGAACCAGCTTTTGTAAAATTAATTTTGTGTGATGAATTAGGACAAAAAGTTCAAACACTCATAAATGAATATCAAAGTGCTAATACTTATCATATTTCGCTAAATGCTGAAAATCTATCCAGCGGAATTTATTTTTATCAACTTTCAGCTGATAATAAATTTTCTGAAACAAAGAAAATGATTTTGATTAGATAATTATGATTAAACACACAATAATATTGTTGTTTCTTTTAGTCACATTAACAGAAACAAAAAGTCAATCTGAAAAAATTGACAGATATGCACTTGTTCATCGGCATATTCCGGTAATTACAAAAGCAGATTCACTTTCTCCATTTTCAGTTGGAAACGGCAAATTTGCTTTCACTGTTGATTTTACAGGTTTACAAACATTTTCTGAATATTATGAAAATGGAATTCCTCTATGCACACAATCCGAATGGGGCTGGCATTCTTTCCCAAATGAATTTAATTACAAACTAAAAGATACATTTGAATATTATGATACTTATGGCAGAAAAGTACCTTATGCATCAAATCAAAATTCATCTGCAGGAGAATGGTTAAGAGCTAATCCGCACAGAATTAATTTAGCGAGAATTGGACTTAGTATTTTGAACTTAGATTCAACAGAAATAAAATTATCAGATGTAAAAAATATTCATCAAGAAGAAAACATTTGGGAAGGAATAATTAAAAGTTCTTTTGAAGTCAATGATAAAAAAATTTTTGTAGAAACTGCTTGTCACCCTCAAATAGACCAGATTGCAGTTCGTATTAAATCCGATTTATTAAGTCAAAAAAGAATTGCTGTTAAATTTATGTTTTCCTATGGCTCTGGTGCATGGGGGAAAAATGCTTCTGATTGGAAAAGTCCCGATAAACATTTTTCAGAAATTATTCTGAAGAATAAAAATTATGTATTGTTAAAAAGAACACTTGATACAACTAAATATTATGTTGCAATTCAGTGGAATAAAAATGCTGTGTTTGAACAGAAATCCAGACATAATTTTTTGCTTTTAATAAATGATGAAAATGAATTTGAATTTACTGTGAATTTTTCTAAAGACAGTATCAAAGAAAAATTATCTGATGTTGATGAAGTTTTTGAAATGTCAAAAAAACACTGGAAGAATTTCTGGATGACTGGCGGTGCAATAGATTTTTCAGAATGCAGCGACCCCCGTGCATTTGAATTAGAGCGGAGAATTATTTTATCAAGATATTTAACTGCAATCCAGTGCGGAGGAAATTATCCACCACAGGAAACTGGACTGACATTTAACAGCTGGTATGGAAAATTTCATCTTGAAATGAGCTGGTGGCATTTGGTTCATTTCGTATTGTGGGGTAACCCGGAATTTTTAGAGAAAAAATTAAACTGGTATGAAAAAATTTTACCGAATGCAAAACAAAATGCAGAACTACAAGGTTATAAAGGTGCACGATGGCCCAAAATGGTTTCAATTGATGGAAGAGAAAGTCCTTCTAAGGTTGGTGTATTTTTAATCTGGCAGCAACCTCATCCAATTTATTTTGCTGAACTTTTATATCAATATCATCAAGATGATTCAATTCTTCATAAATATAAAAATATTGTTTTTGAAACTGCAGAATTTCTTTCTTCATATGCTCAATGGGATGAAAAAAATAAAAGATATGTTTTAGGTCCTCCTTTAATTCCAGCTCAAGAAATTTATAAACCAGAAGTGACAATTAATCCAGCTTTTGAGTTGTCGTATTGGTTATTTGGATTAAAGACAGCACAAAAATGGAGAGAACGATTAGGACTTGGCAAAAATGAAAATTGGGAACATATAATTAAAAATTTGTCAAAGCTGCCGGTAAAAAATGGTTTGTATCAAAATGCAGAAAATGCAATGAATACTTTTGAAGATGAATATCATAGAAACGACCATCCAGCTTTATTAGCTGCCTTTGGAATGATTCCAAATGACAATATAGATAAAGAAATAATGCGCAACACACTCAAAAAAGTTTTAGAATCCTGGAATTGGGAAAAAACATGGGGCTGGGATTATCCAATGATTGCTATGACAGCAACAAGAATTGGAGAACCTGAATTAGCTGTTGATGCTCTGTTAATGAATGTGAAAAAGAATACTTATTTAATTAATGGTCATAATTATCAGGATGAAAGACTGCCAATTTATTTACCCGGCAATGGAGGTTTGTTGACTGCAGTTGCAATGATGGCAGCCGGCTGGAACGGTGCACCAAAAAATACTGCACCCGGATTTCCAAAAAATGGAAAATGGAAAATAAAAGTAGAAGGTATTAAATCATTGCCTTGATTAAAAAATTATTAACTAAAAAGGAGAATAAAATGAAGAATCAAAAAGGTTTTACAAGAAGAGATTTTATCAAATCAATTGGTATTGCGTCGACTGGATTGATGCTGACACCATATATTTCACCAAAAAAATTGTTTGCTGAGTCGCTATATGAATTCAAAACAAAAGTTGCTATCACGAAAGCAAATAATTATGATAGAAATTATGTCAAGCAAAAAGTTCAGTATCTGTTTGAACAGATTGGCGGTATTAATGATTTGTTTAAAAATGGTAAAAGAGTTGCTGTAAAAATAAATCTTACTGGTGGTTCTGGTTCAGCTTTTAGTTCAATGTTAAAAGGCGTTGATATTAGAGAAGCAATGTGGACTCACCCAGAAGTTATGCGTGCTGCTTTAGAATTAATAATTGACAGCGGTGTAAATCCAAAAGATATATTTATTGTAGAAGCTTTATCGGATAATGCATCATTTAATAACTTTGGTTATAAAGAAATTCAAAATAATCTTGGAGTAAATTTTGTTGACTTAAATAAACCAGAGCCTTATTCAGATTTTATTGAAAAATCCGTTGGCAATGATAAATTTTATTACAGTTCATTCAAGTTCAACAAAATTCTTGATGAAGTTGATTTATTTGTGTCAATCCCAAAATTAAAACATCATTTTGAAGCGGGTTATACTGGTGCAATAAAAAATCATGTTGGAATTGTACCAAAACAACTTTATACTTTGCCTAATGATAGTTCAAGAAGAGGTGCTTTACATCAAGAAGGAGGTCCTTCAAGTACTCATTTACCAAAATCAATATGCGATTTACTTTTAGCTCGGCCCATTCATCTTTCTGTTATTGATGGAATTAAAAATGCAATTGGCGGCGAAGGTGTTTGGAATCTTACTTTTCAACCAGCTGAGTACAATGTTTTAATTGCAGGAAAGGATTGCGTAGCCACTGACAGTGTTGGTGCTTATATAATGGGTCGTGACCCTTCAAAACCAAAATTGCAATTACCAGGAGGCGGTGAATGTGATAATCATCTTTATATGTTAAGTCAAAAAGGAGTTGGAACAAATAATCTTTCTGAAATTGAAATTGTAGGTGATGGAAAAGATTTAATTACTTCTGTAAACGAAATTAGTATTACTTTACCAGAAGAATATCAACTTTTGCAAAATTTCCCGAATCCATTTAATCCATCAACAAGAATTAGTTTTTATTTGCCCAAAAATGATTTTGTCACTTTAAAAATCTATGATGTAGCAGGCAGAGAAATTAAAACAATGATTAACAAACAAATTCCTGCAGGTTATCATGAAATTGTTTTTGATGCAGATGGATTAACTTCCGGAATTTATATTTATAGACTTATTACTGATAATTTTACTGATGCAAAGAAAATGATTTATATGAAATAATTATCATTAGATAATTTCTTTATTGTAATTGCTGATGAACTCTAAATTGAAAAATTAGTGATAAAATTTTTCTTTAATCAAGAATTTATTAAAACATGTAAATAGAAATTATCGAACAAATTCGGTTATTATACTATGTGGACATCAATAATTCGTAAAGAAGAAAAACTTCTGCTTCAAGCATTAAAATTTGCGAATCAAAATAAGAAAAGACTTGTTGTTCCTCTAATAGGTTTTCCAGGACTTAAGCTAACAAACTCTACAATTAAACTTGCTCAACAAAATTATTATGAACACTTTAGAGTCATTAAAGCTAATGTTGATGCATTTCATTCAGATGCTGTTTTTCCATTAATGGATTTATCTGTTGAAGCAAATGCTCTGGGAAGATATACGATTTTTCCAGTTAACGAATCTGCTACAGTTGTTAATGAAGATTTTACAATTGATGATTTAGAAAAGATAAAAGATATTGATATTAGATATGACACAAGATTATTAGGCTATGTAGAAACAGTTAAATTGATGAACATTTATCTGCCAAAAGAAATTTTGAAAGGTGCATATGTAACTGGTCCTTACACTTTGGCCGGACTTTTATTAGGTGCAACAAATGCTGCAACTTATTCAATTACAAATACAGAATTTCTTTCGGAAGTTTGTGAAGTCGTAATCGAAAAAATACTTGATTATGTAAGACTATTAATTTCGGCAGGTGCACAAATTATTTGTGTCTTAGAACCAAGTGCAGTTATGCTGAGTCCAGATGCATTTGATAATTTTTCAAAAAAATATGTAAAGAGAATAAGTAAGTTATGTGAAGATACTCCAATATCGGTTGTATATCATATTTGCGGTAATTCAATGCATTTAATTGAAAAAATGTGCGAAGCTGATGTAAATGCTCTAAGTCTCGATTCAGAAGAAGCTAATGTAGATTTAGTTTCTGCAATTAATAGAATTCCAGATGATGTAATTGTGATTGGAAATATTAGTCCAACTGGCAAAATATTAAATGGCAAACCAGAAGATGTTAAAAATGAAGTTCAAGATTTACTGAATAAGATGGGACCATATTCAAATTTTATTTTAAGCACAGGTTGTGATTTGCCTCAGGAAGTTCCAATAGAAAATATAAAAGTATTTATGGAAACCGGTCGGAGTTACAAAATCAAATAATGATGAGTCTAAATTTTTCAAAGTAATGAATTTGAACAGACACTAAAAGAATTGATAATGAAACTGAAAGTGTAAAAAAGTATCTGATTTGGTTTTAACTTAGGATAATAGACAGCTGATAACACAGATTTTATTTTACAATCACTTTATTTTACCATCCCGCCTTACTGTCGGGCAGTTTATTTTTTTTCAATCAACCAAAATTAAATTTGGTTTTTAAGTGGTGGCTACTTAACAAGAAGGGCAATGATGCGTTTGCTGTGAAGTGTTTAAGAAGATTATTGGAGAGATAGGGGAAAAAGATTTTTAATGGCTAATGTTGTGAGTATAACCGAAGCTTTCGCGAAGGGAAAATTTAGGGGAAGCTTTTCAATTGTCGAACCTTTTATCCGCTGTTATTTTACCCCGAGCTGTTGGGCGAGAGTATAAAAGGGCAAGAAAACCGAAGGCTTCCGTAGAGTTCAAAACTCTGCCGTCGTAAATTATGTTTTTTTATAGTTTTTCTTATTTTCTATCATCATAAGGGACTTTATTTTATTCTCAAAATCCAAGAAATCATCAAACCAATATCTTCTTTGTGGTTCAGGTAGAGATGCAATTCCACCTTTTGCAGGTTTGAGCAAGAGCATTACATTAATGATAAGTTTGTCATAGTACTGAAAACTTTTACTCAATTTTCTGCCTTCTATATCTTCTTCAAATATTTTTGAATATCCGTCAATTTTTCTGTATCCGTCGGCGTGTTCGGTCCCCTTAGGGTCAACGAGCAGAATTAAATATCGTTTTCCTTTTTGTGCCCAAAAAATGAAATCAGGTTTGAAATTGGAGATATTATTTTCCTTTGGATTGTAATAAGGAATAAAAACCTCGTCCAGCGTTTGGTCAAGTTTTGAAAACATCCACCAGTCAAATTGCAAAAAGATATTATTAGTTTTGGTAAGATATTCTTCCAACTGTTCGATAAATTTCCTCTCACTTTCAACATTGATAATGTGATTGATGTAATCAATTTTTTCAGTTTCAGAAACAATTACTGGCAGGTAGTAATGGTTAGCCAGATACTTAATCCTGATTTGCTGGTTATTGGTTTCATACTTACCTGCTTCTTCAAATAACTTCAATTGCTGAGCATATTTATCGGCTGAGATTTTGCCATAACTCTTATCTAACTCTTTTTTCTTTTCGGGATATTGCTTTATGAAATCAATCTTCTTTTTAATTTCTTCGTACTTCTCACCATCAGTTACTCTAACCTTTTTGAAATGCACAATTTCATTTTCTAACTCCTTAAATTTCTCAACCTCTTTGCTTTTAACACCGAGGTAATTAAAAATTTGGCCAAGAATTAATTCTGGATCAAAAAGCGAATTGCTTTCGCTAAAATCGAAATATCGCTCTTTTTCAATAAAACTTTCTCTTGCTTTCTTCAAGACTTTGACTTCACAATCGTATTTAGCCACAGTGACTTTATCGTCCAAAAATTTATAGAATTGTGAAGTTATATCAAAATCCTCACGGCTAATAGGATATTTTTGCGGGTTATTTTCTTCGGCAAAAATCTTTTCAGAATCGCGGTAAACAGGTATTAAAAGAAGTTTTCCTTCTACCTCGGGATTTAAAACAAATGCATCGCCTAAATTTTTATCTTGCTTCTCCGCTTTCAGCGTTGCAATTATTTCCTTCAAATTTTCAGCGTTAGTACCAAAAACAAACAGAGTCTCAATCGGCAATATAAGATTTTTTACCTTATCAAATAACTGCTCTTCTATGACTTTAGCATTTAGCAAGTTTTGGAGTCGTTTCCGCATGTTTTTTTGCGGTTCAATTCTTACGCCTCTGCCCACCGATTGCAGAACGAATTTCTTAGCATCACTTCCAACTCCAATATTAACAAACAAAACAATATTTGGTCTGTTAGAATCCCAGCCCTCATAGAAAGAACGAGAACCCATCAAAATATTTATGTCGGAATCGTCGCGATTGAGTCGCTTAAAATAACTTTCATTTTCAAAACTCTCGTTTATCTCGTATCCTTCAAGCTTGTCTTTCAGCCATCCGGAAATATCGCCAATCTTAATTAGGGTAAACGGCTTTTCGGCAGTCATTAACCGAAATATCAACTCGTTTCTATTGCCGGGAATTTTCAAAACTTCAATCTTGCCGGGCGTATTTGTGTTCAAAACATATTTTAAAATATCCTTGTAATCCAATTCTGAAACCAAATCTGCGTTGATGATGCACTCCAATTCCTCAAATACGAATTTAGCGTTTTTGCGAAACTCTTGGATTAGTTCCTCTTTTGCTTCTTTGAGTAAATCGGCTCTAATTTCATTCTTTGCAACTTTTTCCAATTCCCTGAAAAACAACTCTAAATCCGAATTTTCCACATCTACGGAATTAACCAGCGTCAGAAGAAGTGGTCGATGGTATAGCGAATTATTAACTTCTCTTATTTTTTCAAAATATTTATTGATATAAGTCAAAAGTAAAAGAGTCTTTAACACGATTTTTTGTTTTTCAATCAGTGAAAAGTCATCTCTGTTTCTAAAAGCGGTTATCTCGGCAGATGATACATAAATATGCTTGCCGTATCCTTCTTCAACAAACTTTGAAAGATTGAAATTGAAGGCACAAGTAGCAAAGTCCCGCGGATCGGTAAATGTCGCCGAAAAGTTAAACAAAAATCCGTTTCTGGAAAGGATGGAGTATAAAATCTGTCGCTTGCTGTCTTCTTTATCTCCTTTGTGGGCTTCGTCCAAAAGAATGTACCACGTGCCGTTGTTATCGTAATTCCTAAAATTCACGATTTTTTCTTTGTGCTCATCGGAAATTAAATCAGAGCGATAATAAAAAACGGTAATTTCGTTTTTGGCAAATGGTAAAGTGTTTTCGCGCTTCACGCTTTCGTAGTCTTTTAAATTTTTGAGGTTTATCTTCGTATCAAAATTAAAGCTGTTAAATTCCTCAACATGGTTTTTGAATTGGTCTAAAAGATCCTCACGGTGCGCCAAAAAAAGAATATCCCCGGTAGGCAATTCTTTTTCAGCAATGAGTTTTCCCAAAAGCTCAATCAGTTTGACGATAATCAAGGTCTTACCTGAGCCGGTTGCCATCCAAAAACTCATCCGGTTAATGAAATGAGAAAAGGATATTTTTTTGTTAGATGCCGGATAATCTTCAGGATATTCCAAAAGATATTTTGCAGCTTTTCTTTCGCGGTTTAGGTTATAGTCAAAGTTTTCTTCAAGTCGGTTTAATGTATAATGGTCAAACAGAGATTTCTTATTCGCTTTTTTGTCTTTGAAATAAAGCCACAAACATTTGAGCGCGTTTTGAAGCCCTTGTTTTTGAAAATCAAAAAGCGTCTTATCTTTTGAAAACCGTGTAAAATCAAACCACTGCCACTTTGCCGGCAGATTTTCAAAAGGAATATCATCTATGATGTTTTGGAGATATAGTTTCATATTGCTAACAAATTGGTAGTAATTTTTATCAATTTATCTTTTTCCTTCGGATCGCTGACTGCAATTAATAGTGCAAGTGCAGTTAAAGCGTTATCATTGATTTTCTTTTCTCCAGTTTTACGGTATAGAAAATTATTTTTATCTAAAAAATAAATAAATAAAAATGAGGCAATCCTTTTATTACCGTCAACAAAAGGGTGGTCTTTGATGATAAAGTATAAAAGATGCGCCGCTTTTTCTTCTAAAGACGGATACAACTCTTTTTTGCCAAAGGTCTGATAGATATTTCCTAAGATGCCTTGAAATTTCTCGCCATTTTCTTGTCCAAACAAATCGCTTGCCTCACTTTTGGTAATTAGATCTTTTTTTATTGTCTGAATAACTTTTATTGCGTCTTTGTATTCCAAAACAAAACTGCTTTTGGCCTTTTTAATCAGTGATAATTTTTCATTATCATATTGTTCAAGCAGAGTAAGCGTTTTTGCATAATTAGCCAGCAAATTCAAAATTTCCTGCTCATGCCCAGCAAGAAGTTCGTGCTTGGACTTATCCTTCAAAAAAGAAATTGTGTTTTGCAATTCTTGCAACCGATTTTTAGCTTGTAAAAGCCGTTTTTCATTGATTGTATAACCCTTAACTAGATGTTCTTTAAGGGTTTTTGTCGCCCAAATGCGGAATTGGGTTGCTCGTTTTGAATTAACCCTATATCCGACAGAGATAATAGCGTCTAAATTATAAAATTTAACCTTTTTTGTTTGAGTTTTCCCCTCTATGGCACCGTGCTGAGTGGTATGTTCCAAAATGGAACTAACCACCTTTTCATCTAATTCGCCAGTGGTAAAGATATTTTTTAAATGCTTGGTAATAGCTGGCCTTTGAGTACCAAAAAGTAAAGCAATCTGCGCCTGTGTGAGCCAAATAGTGTCTTCCTCTAAATGCACCTTTAATTCTGGTCCATCTTTGGACCTATAAATTACTATTTCACCTTTTTTGAATTCTTGCTGTTTCATAAATAACTAAATTCAAATACTTGTCACTTGGTTAGAAAATTTTCAAAGGGAATATTGTCTATGATGTTTTGGAGATAGAGTTTAGACATTTCACTCCCACCAGATTAATGGTTTTATTAATTTATAATCCAAATCTTTGGTATTCACTTTTGTTCCATCTTCAAATTCCACCTCACCATCGCTGATTTTCTTTATCCATTTTCCAGTAAGGTTTGATAGTGTTTCGGCAATGTCTATGCTTGTCCCGAGCGAAGAGGATGGATTTGGATAGAGTTTATCTAAATCTACTTTGACTTTGTTATTTTTATAATCAATCTCCAATGCTTTCAACATTTTCTCATCTTTCATAAAGACATATTCCTGATATGGAGACCTGCCGGGGACATTGAATAAATCCCCATCTTCATATTTACAATTTGCTAGTATTTCCTCATATTGCTCAAGTTCGTAGTATTTGAAAAAGCCGCCGCCTTGATAATCTTTTATTTCTTTTGAAATGCCTGATTTATCATAAGCCAAAACCTTTTTCATTCTTGGCAAAACCACTGTGTAAAAATGTTCTCCCATCTCAACACCAATCCACTTTCTACCAAGTTTATGGGCTACTGCTGTTGTAGTGCCAGAGCCGAGAAAGAAGTCTAAAACTAAATCGCCTTTTTGACTACCGGTTCTTATTACTCTATCTAATAATTTTTCTGAATTTTCAGTAGCAAATTCTGTTGTTGAAGAGTATCCAGGAATATCAGTCCAATTGGAAGTAAGAAGTTTCTTTTCAGAAATTTGATACTCTGGAATTCCCTTAATCAAATTTCCGTTCATATCAACATATTCTTTTTCTTCGTTTATTCTAATTCTTCCTTCCTCTATCATTTTGTCAATTTTTTCTTGAATAAAAGTCCAATGTCTACCCTTAGGAGGTAAAAGTTTTTTACCAAAAAATATTCTCTCAGGTGGTCTTCGTTCTCCACCAGAGTGACATTCTATCCAATAAATATCTTCTCGCTTCACTCTTTGAGGTGAAATATAAATATCATGACTTTTTCCATACCAAAAAAGTGAGTTTGTAGCTATATTATAACCATGCACACCTTCAAAAACTTTTTGGGTTGTATTTACTTGTATCTCATTTATCAATTCTCGATCAAAAATCTCATCCATCAAACATCTTACAATCCAGTTTCCATTGTAATCGCAACGGACAAAAATACTTCCTTTTTCATTTAGCCATTCTTTCGCGATCCTTAATCGATTTTCAAGCAATGTTGCCCAGTTGGCATCTTTGTAGTTTGTGCGGTATAAAAACTGATCAGAGGAATCTAAGTTAAACGGTGGATCAATATAAATCGTCTGCACTTTCTCTTTGAATTTTGGCAGGATTGTGTTTAATGCTTGATAGTTCTCACTTTTTATCAGCCAGCCATCTAAAGATTTGTCTAAGCCTGTGGTGAGCGAAGCCGAACCATCATCAAACTGACTCAAAATCTCAAGTTCTAAATCCTTGAAATACTTTGTATCAATTGGCAAATGCTCGTATTTATTATGTAAATGTTTACCGGTTAAATCGCTTTCAATTACATCATTTGTATTAAAACTTTCATCCACAATACCTAATTCTTGCCATTCTTTAATTTGCTTTTTGATATTTTTATGGTTTAAAATTTTTTTAATAAGTTTAAGAGATTCTTCGCTTCGCTCAGAATGACAAGCAGAGACAATTCTATCTAATGTAATCACATAATTTGAATTTTTGACAAACTTTGGCTTGTTCCAAATTTTTACCAGCTCATCTTCGAACTGCGAGATAAAATCAATGATTTTGAAAGCAATATCTTTGAGTATTTGCAGTTGATTAACTCTATCCGCACTCCATTCCTTTGCCCCTTCCCAGAAATACTGATAACTCCAGAGTTTAAACTGCTCCTGCAAAAATGCCTTAGCGTTTTTGTTGATAAAGAAATCAACCTCACTTTGCTTTTCAAAAACTCTGAAAGCTCTCTCCAATTGTTCTTCTGTAATTGCTATACCTTTTTTCTTTACGGTTTTTAATATCTCGTCCTGTTTTGTTTTTGTGCCTTTTTCTGAATATAAAACATCAAAAACAATTGTTGTGTCCTCTTTAATTTCCCTTAACTCAAAAATAAGCGAGCGTTTTTCGTTGGCTTTTTTGTTTTCAATTTTTGAAGCGTCGAAATAAAACTTAAACCCGTCACACTCAACCGGCAAACTTCTAAAAATCCTATCAGTTTTGACATAGTAGAGCATCTGTGTTTTCCAAAAAAGAATGACATCTTTTTCATCGGTATAAACCTTTTCGTAGATATTGTTGTGAAATGGCGTTGAATTGAAATAGATTGAACCGCTTTCAGTAAAATACCTTGAAAAGAAGGAATAAAGCTTGTCAAATAGCTCATCTCTAAAGCTTGGATATTGTTTTAGTGCTTCTTCAATATCTTTTTTAAGAATCTCCTCAATTCTACGGTAGTAATTTGACTTTATCCTCATCAAATTAACAAAACCGCCTTGTCCTTCAATCTTGGCGCCAATAAAGACATCCTGTAACGCTTTGAAAAATTTTTGTTCTTTGGTCATAGGTATTATCCCAAGTATTTCTCTTAAAATTTTTCTGTTGTTAAATCCTAAAAAAGCCCCGCTTTTAAAAATAAGAAAAATTTTAGTTTAACTTTCGTTAGATGTAAATTGCGTAGCATTTTCGCTGTTTCTCCTATGAAGTTAAGTGTAAGCAACAATCGTCATGAATTTACTGTCTCCCTTCTGTGAAAGGCAGGTTTTCGAGTTGCCCACAACAATATTCTTTGTGCAATATTGCATAAATCCTACTTTAAATCTACCTGCTTTTAGCAGACAAGTATTTGCCGTGGAATAATCTCAATAAAAAATAATCTTGGATAAAATTAACAAAAAACAATTTTAATGAAAACAAAATTTTAGTTTTTATATCTCACAATATTATCCGCCATTCCCTCAAACACAAAAAAGTGAAATGGTAAAAGTGAATACCAATATATTCTGCCAAGCAAACCTTTGGGACGAAAAGTTGCTGTTTGCTCTAAAAAGTTTTTTCCATTCTTTTCAACAATCTTAAATTCAAGCCACGCTTCGCCTGTGAGTTTCATTTCGGCATAAAGCAGTAATCTTTTATTTTCTTTATCAGCCGCAAGCACACATCAGAAATCAAGTGTGTCAACATTATGAATTTCTTTTTTGTTTGTTCTGCCTCTTGATGCACTGCCAGAGAATTATACCCGCTTTAATTGATGTAAGTGGGATTCCGCTTGCGTAAGTATTTCTTCAACTCTTTTTCTTGATGCGAGATGTATAGAAAGTTTTACTTCGTTTTAATTCCGCCGAGATAAATAATCTGTTTAACAGAAGTTTGCTTAACAAGTTTTATAAAATTATTTGCTGAGGTTATTTCTAATGAACCAAAATCTTTTACATTTGAACTCATTGAGTGAATGAGGTAATAAGCTGCGTCGATATCTTGTAAAGATGAACTTGCGACAGATGAATTAAAATTATTGGATTCCCGCTTTCGCGGGAATGACAGTATAGTAGAATCTGAAAGTGGAATGTCTTTCAGAAAATCAACTTCAAATACAGAAACATTTGGATGCTTATAAATTCCATCTGTTGGAAATCTTTTTTTATCGTGGACACAGCAAACAACTTCGTGTCCCTGTTCAATCAGAACAGGAAGAAGTCTTTTGCCGATATAACCGGTTGCACCGGTGAGAAGTACTTTCAAATTTATTCCTTCATAAATCTATTATTCATTTAAGAACAATAATTGTCTCTAATTTATTCCTTCAATTTTTTAGTCATATACTTGTTTTTGTAATTCGAACAAATTACCATTTTTCAATTTGCTGTAATTTTTTCAAATCTGGTTTGTTCTTAACAATATTCAAAGATTCTTCATAAAGTTTATTTAAATCACCTAAATTAATTTTAGAACCCTTTCTGATAAAGATTGGAATTTTATGGATAGGTGTATTTATCTCAATGAATTGTCCTCCCTTATAAATTTTTTCTGGTGACCATGCATCAATCCAATCTTCATTAGCTGGCAAATAAACTTTTTGTGAAGTTTGATTTTTCTGCCAGATTGCAGAAACAAGAATATCAGAACCATACAAATATGTTTGCCATTCATCCCATGATTGTTTCTGTTCCGGATAAATTAAAAATAAAGGTCGAACTATTGGCATTCCTGTTTTATGAGCTTCCTTTGCAAGTGAATAAGAATAATCAACTAACTTTTCGTGCAATTTCGAATAAAATCTCCATATAGCTAAAAGTTCAACATCATAATGAGGCTCTTTTTTCATATCCCATAAACCGCGGTCTTCTGTTGGTCCAACTTCCATTATTGGACTGAAGCAACTAAATGCGAGCCATCGTGCCAATACTTCGCGGTCTAAATCGCCTTGCCAGTATCCACCGGTATCAGAGCCCCAGATTGGGAATCCAATAATTGAAGCTCTTTGTTGAGCAATAATAGCGCATCTTAAACCTTCAGGTGGTGATGCAATATCACCGCCCCAGAAAGCGCTGTATTTTGTGCTGCCTGTATATCCAGCCCTTGGGAATAAAACAAAATCGTTCCTATAGAATTTTTTTATTATGTCATGTGTGGCTTTTACATATTGAACAACATAATCATTGCGATTTTCTCTTGCTGTTCTTCCATTGAAAACTTTGATGTCTCTTGTCTCAGGAACAATTTCTTCACCGCGGTCAAGTTTAAAACCTTTAACACCCTGTCTTAAGACTTTTAATAATCCTTTTTCTTGCCACCATTTTACAGCTTCAGGATTTGTAAAATCGATTAATACTCTTGGCGTATTTATTTTTGCTGGCAATTCATAACCTTTTGCTTTTGCTTCTTTTGCCATTTCACCTCGAACCCAGGGCGCTATCCATAATAAAAATTTTATGTTTTTCTTTTTTAGCCATTGAATCATTTTCTCTGCATTAGGAAAACGATTTTTATCCCATTCAAAATCTTCATAACCTTCTTCTCCCTTTGCCCATGGTCTATCAACCCAGTAAACTCCGAAAGGTATATCGAGAGCTTTCATCAT
>Ga0315298_1004974_pt1 | contig 19336 bp, 23 predicted proteins | sample WHS_1_MG_FD_203077 | JGI IMG/M metagenome (GOLD analysis project Ga0315298, IMG submission 203077) | Extremophilic microbial mat communities from Washburn Hot Springs, YNP, Wyoming, USA - WHS_1_MG | ecosystem: Environmental > Aquatic > Thermal springs > Hot (42-90C) | place: USA: Wyoming...
CAGGCACTAGTGTACAGTTTTGCACAGCCGCCGCATGTACTGGTGGAAGAAATTCTGGTGCGCCCGGTCAAGCAAATTGTTCCCTGATTAAATGAGTTGCAATTTTCGAAAACCATTCTCAAAAGACTGCTACGGTTTACAGCCATGGTGACGAGTTTCCAGAACATGATGATCAGTCCGCTGGACGACTGCAACCGCTGCATACCGTCCATTCACCCAGCGATATGGGCACGATTTTTTGTAGCTGTGACCGTCGCGTCAGAAAAAATCATCCTCTATGCAATGTTGCAAGGCCATTTCGCGTCGAGCCGTCTTTAGTGCCTGCATTTTACCTTGACATGAGAGCCGCATAGACCATCATTTGCTCTGCATTATGGCAAGAGCACCGGTGAAGAATAAGCCGATGCGGGTGCCGCGGGTGGCAAAAGCACTGTCGGTGGCAGATTGGCAGGGGGGCGGATAGGACGCAGGTGGAAGGGTGGAGGTCGGTGGCGACGACGAGGGCGTTCAAAGTGGTAAGGTCCTGGGCCTATATAGGCTGGAATGTATACATGCCGCCGGGATTCCGGTTGTGGCTGCAGACTTCGTTGATAATTATTGATGGCGGTGAGTAAGTTTAGCCTCTCCATAGCAGTCAGCGCTTTATTCCCTTCCGTGGAAGGCTTGGGTGACGGTGCAGGTTGCAGCTTTTGCGAGGGCGCAGGGACCGGAGGAAGGGCGGGAGGTAACTCCTGAAGTTTTCGGGCCTCGGGAGGAGGCTGGTCTCCGTAACTGATGACGCCGCTCGGAGATACCCATCGGTAGATAGGATCAGCCTGCGCTATCGGCGAACTCATCCAGTCGGACAGAACGAGACCTGTCGAAGCGACCAGAAGAGCCATAAGCCAGGAGCGCGAGATAGGACGCAGAACGCAGTAGAACATGATCGCGGAACCAGATGCAAAAGACCCTTTTTTAAATATAGCATACACATATCCTGCCAGCAGCGCTGCTGGGTGCACAAGACCGCCAACATCCTCAACGAACGCCCAAATCCAAGCAGGGCAAGGTGAAGGCGGCATTGCAGGAAATTATGCCCACGTCATGGCCTATGCCATCACCATGCACATCTGCTCTATACTGCTGTTACTCGGGGCAAGCGTCTGGTGGTACTCGTGGGTCAGAAAAAGGGGTGGCCATGGCGGCGCGGAATGGATCCGGGAAACGGCGATGGTCAAAACTGCGGGAGTGGATGCAGTAGCTTGGGATGAGTGAGGCGAGCGGTCGCGATAGACTGGATGCGGTCATTTGGAATCGGCTGGAGTACGCCTCATTCTTACTGGGGTAAGAGGCGGTGGTGACATTTCGTTGTTTTGTTTCATTTGGAAGTATCAGCAGAAAGAGAATAAATACATGCGACTTCAAAAGATTCCCATGACAGCACCAGATACCGCTAATTTCATCGTCCTGAACACCCTGCTGACCAAGATCAACCAGGCCATCTCTGGCGCTGAAGATGAGTCTGTACTTCTGCAACACATATGCGAAATCGCCGTGCAGCAAAGCGGTCTGAAGCTGGCCTTTGTTTCCCGACCAGATACACAAGGGCGATTTCAGTTTCTTGCCGCTGCAGGACAAGTGGACTACCTCAAAGATCTGTTCATCTCCAGTGATGCGCAGATTCCGGAAGGGCAAGGTCCAGTTGCTCGCGCTTGGCGCGAGGAGCGCGTTTATTTCGGCACTAATTTTACGAAGGAGCCGTTCCTGGCCCCCTGGAAAAAGCGTGCGCAGTCGTACGGTCTGGCCACCAGCGCAACACTGCCCATCTTCCGCGACGGAAAGGTCTGGGCAATTTTATCGGTCTATAGCGGCGACGAAGCCCAATTCGACGACGCCCTGCAGGCCATACTGCAACAATTGTCCCTCCAGATCAGTCATGGCCTGGAGCGACTGCAGGATGTGCAGAGGTTGCGATTTTTGCGCGCATCGGTGGAGGCGCTGGATGGCGGTGTCACCATTGCTGACCCACAAGGACACCTTGTCTATGTCAACCAGGCTTTCCTGAAACTCACCGGCTACGCACAGGAAGAAGTGCTTGGCCGCAACTGCAAGTTCCTGCAAACCCCGCAGACCGATGCGCAGACAGTCCGGCAGATTGCCGTTGCTTTGGCGCAGGAACAGTCCTATAGCACAGAAATCCTCAACCAGCGCAAAGACGGCACCCTGTTCTGGAATCGGTTACAAATTAGTTCGATTCACGATGAGCGTGGCACATTGACCGGATTCATCGGCCTGCAACGGGACATCACACAAGAACGCGAAAACAGGAACTTCATCCAGACACTGCTGGATAACGCGGCGGTGGGGATCACGGTAGTGCGCCAACGCCAAATCGTGCAGTGCAACCAGCATATGGCAGACATGATAGGTCTGTCGCCAGAGCGCGTGATCGGGCAAAGCACCCGGTTGTTTTACCCCGACGAGGCAACCTGGGAACGGATCGGACTGGCCTATGCCGAACTCCTCCAAACGGGATCGACCGTTGTTCGCCATGTAACGCTTGCGCACTACCACAATCAAAACCCGCCAGTCGTCGACGCCTTTGTCAAATTACTGGACGATCAGGAGACCTCAATCTGGACCATTGCGGATGTGACGGAGTCGGCACTTCAGGCACAGCAGCTGAAGAAACAGCAGGATATCTATCAGGCGTTGACAGTGGAAGCGGATATCCTTTTGCAGGGGCGAGATGTGCAGGACATGCTGGTAACCACCTGCACCAAGCTCGCGGATATGGGGATCTTTCAGTCGATCGGGGTGTTGTATCCCAATGCGCGCGGCGTGATGCAGGTACTGGCTGGCGTAGGGCCAGGGATTGAAAAGATAAAATCCTATCAAATCCACATGGACGACCCGACTTGCATTTCTGCGCGCGCCTGGAAGGAAAGAAAGACCGTTTTTTATAACGGTTCTTCATCATCGCTAGCACCTTGGATTCAGGCATCCACCGATTCCGGATGGGTTTCGGCCTTGGCGACCCCTATATTGCGAGATGGAAAGCTTTTTGCCGTTATATGGTTCACGTCCACGGAACAGGTGTTCGATAGCGACACCCTCACCGCCTGTGAGCGCACAGCCTCCTTGCTGGGTCACAGCCTGGACGAGCATGACCTCAAGGAGCGCCTGCGTTTTCTGCAGGAACAAGAGGCGCAGATCGCCAAAACCGATCGGCTCACGAGGTTGCCCAACCGGCGTTTCCTGGAGATCCAGATGGAACAGGCCATGGCTCGAGCCAAACGTCACGACCGGCTCCTGGCGGTCTGCATGATGGATCTGGACGGCTTCAAACCCGTGAACGATACCTATGGCCATGAGGCTGGAGACGAAGTGCTGGTGGCCTTGGGAAAACGCCTGTCCGAAGCCTTGCGCAAATCGGACTTCGTCGCCCGCCTGGGAGGAGATGAATTCGTCCTGCTGGTGGAAGATCTCGAGGATATGGTCAGCCTTGCCAGCATCATGAAAAAAATTGAGGACACCATCACCGCCCCTATTCGACTGAGCAATGGCGAAAGCGTTCAGATCGGGGCGAGCATGGGGGTCGCTATTTATCCCTTTGCGGATACAGACACGGGAGACAGGCTCTTGCGCCTGGCCGATCAGGCCCTGTACGAGAGCAAGAAAAACAAGGCCGACCGGGAGCGCTTCTGGGTGCTTTTTGGCGAGGAGATCCACAAAGCGGCACCGCGTACCCCCGCACAAAACCTGCTGGATGCTGGGGCTCTGGAAGTCTGGTATCAACCGATCATGGATATCCGGACATGCAAGGTGGTCGGTGTCGAAGCTCTGGCACGCCTACGGGATACGGATGGTACCCTCTGGCCTCCGGCAAAGTTCCTGCCACAATTGCAGATTGGAAATCTTTCTGATCTGACCAAAAAAGTCTTGGCGCAGTCCTTGGCCGATCTGTCTCTTCTGGATACACAAGGATGGTCCTTATGGGTCTCTGTCAATCTGGATCCACGCTCCGTCTCGGAAGGCTGCGTCACCTGCCTGCAGGAAATGATCGCCCAAAGCACAGTGGATCCCTCCCGCATCACTCTGGAGATTCTGGAGAGAGATGATTTCCTGGAACAGCAGAAGGCGTTGGATCATCTCCTGGAAATAAAAGCATTAGGCGTCCGGCTGGCCCTGGACGATGTGGGCAGCGCCTATAGTTCCCTGCTGCGGCTAAAGGATCTTCCTGTGGATGAGATCAAACTGGACCAGGGCTTTATCCGCTCCTTGGAGCAACGACCTCAGGATCTGCATTTTGTGGGTGCCATTCAGGACCTCGCTGCTGGCATGGGCGTGGATCTGGTGGTGGAGGGGGTGGAAACTGAGGATATTCTGGATGCGATCATCGTCACGGGTGCGCAGTTCCTACAGGGCTACGCCATCGCCAAACCTATGCCGCTATCAGAATTGCAGGCATTTCTCCAACGCCCCCCCCTGCCATGGTCGCCAGCATCCAACCAGTCTGCTTGGGTTCTATGCCAAACAAATCGCCACCCATAATGCTCTGAAAAAAGCGATTCGCCAGGCTCCGCATCTAACCGACCATGTGGCATTGGCGGACGCCACCGCCTGTCCCGGCCATCACTATATCCGCAGATTAGGACTGGATGACGACAAGCGTCTGGAGCGACTCCATCAGGAGTACCACCGAACCATGGCAGCTATGGACGAACAGTTGATTTCCTCTTCGAGCAATAGTGACTGGAGCGACGTAGATCAAGCAGCGAGAGCGTTCGAACAGGCCATTATAGGTGCTTACTGGAACAAGAAAATGGAAGACGGAAATCCGGTTTGTGAAATAGAGAAACCAAAGTGATCTACTGCAAAACCGCTCTGGATACACCCAAGACGCCGGGTAGGCGTTCATCGAATACCTCTTTTTCCTCACCCTGCGCAACAGGAAAGCTGCTTCACGTCCTTGTTGAAGGTCTGCGCCGCGAGCTTCAACCCCTCCACCATCGTCAGGTACGGGAACAACTGGTCAGCCAGTTCCTGGACGGTCATGCGGTTGCGGATCGCCAGGGCCGCCACCTGGATGACCTCGCCGCCCTCCGGGGCCACGACCTGCGCACCCAGCAACCGGCCAGAACCCTTCTCGGCGATCAGCTTGATGAAGCCACGGGTATCGAAATTGGCGAGCGCCCGCGGCACGTTGTCGAGCGTCAGCGTGCGGCTGTCGGTTTCGATGCCGTCGCGATGCGCTTCCGCGCCGCTGTAACCCACAGTCGCCACTTGCGGATCGGTGAACACCACGGCTGGCATCGCCGTCAAGTCCAGGGCTGCACTACCGCCCATCATGTTGATGGCCGCACGGGTGCCGGCCGCTGCCGCCACGTAGACGAATTGCGGCTGGTCGGTGCAGTCGCCAGCGGCGTAAATGTTCGGGCTGTTCGTGCGCATACCCTGGTCGATGACGATGGCCCCTTGCGCATTGATGGCCACGCCCGCCGCTTCCAGATTCAGGCGGCGTGTGTTCGGTGCGCGACCAGTGGCGATCAGCAACTTGTCAGCGCGCAGTTCTCCCTTCCCGGTGGCAAGCACAAATTCGCCATCCGCATAAGCGATCTGGCTGGCCTGGGTGTGCTCCAGCACCTCGATGCCTTCGGCGCGAAACGCCGCCGTGATGGCCTCACCGATGGCCGGGTCTTCCCGGAGGAATAAGGTGCCGCGTGCCAGGATCGTCACCTGGCTGCCGAGCCGGGCGAAGGCTTGCGCCAGTTCCAGCGCCACCACCGACGAACCGATCACGGCCAGCCGCTCGGGGATCGTGTCGCTGACCAGCGCCTCGGTGGAAGTCCAGTAGGGTGTGTCCTGCAAGCCGGGAATCGGCGGGATCGCCGGGCTGGCGCCAGTGGCGATCAGGCAGCGGTCGAAGGCCACTTCGCGCTCGCCGCCATCGTCCAATTGGACGTTGAGGCTATGGCCGCTCTGGAAACGAGCCTCACCATGCAGCACGGTGATGGCCGGATTGCCGTCCAGGATGCCCTCGTATTTGGCGTGGCGCAGTTCATCGACGCGGGCCTGCTGCTGGGCCAGCAGCTTGCCCCGATCAATCGCCGGCACCGCCGCAGCGATGCCGCCATCGAATGGGCTTTCCCGGCGCAGGTGGGCGATATGGGCGGCGCGGATCATGATCTTGGACGGCACGCAACCGATGTTCACGCAGGTACCACCGATGGTGCCGCGCTCGATCAGCGTCACGCGTGCACCTTGCTCGACGGCTTTAAGCGCCGCCGCCATCGCCGCGCCACCGCTGCCGATCACGGCGATATGCAGCGCCTCTCCATCGCCGCTACGCCTCGTTTCGCCGTCCTGTCCGCCCGGCGCCTTGTCCAACAGACCGGTGGGCTTATTCGGCGTATCAGGGAGCCGGGCGCGGTAGCCCAGCGCGTCCACTGCGGCAACTAGCGGGTCCAGGCCCACGCCGGCGTCCACCTCGATCTCCGCTTGCCGCTGGGGATAGGACACCGAGGCCGAGCGGACGCCGGGCACCCTCTCCAGAGCCTGCCGTGTATGCTCGGCGCACGAGTCGCAGGTCATGCCCTCGATTTGAAGAGTGATCGTGTCAGCCATGATTTCGCTCTCCCTGCTTGATGCTGGACGGGTAGCCTGCATCCTTGGTTGCCCGGGTCAGGGCCTGCACGTTGGTCTTGCTGTCGTCGTAGGTAACGATGACCTGTTTTTTTGCCTCGTCGATGCCAACCTTTTCCACGCCAGGCACTCGCTGGAGTGCAGTGCGCACGGTAATCGGGCAGGCGCCACAGGTCATGCCAGGAATCGACAGCGTGACGGTCTCGGTTTCGGCCCAGGCGGGCGCGCTCAGGGCAGCGGACAGGGCAAGAAGGATCGCGATTTTTTTCATGACAATCTCCTTTCAATAGAACAGCGGCAGGACGTAGGGAAAAGCGATGGCAACCAGGATCAAGGCGGCTACGATCCAGAAAACGAGCTTATAAACGGAGCGAACCTGTGGAATCGCGCAGACTTCACCCGGTTTGCAGGCTTGTGCCGGGCGGTAGATGCGCCGCCAGGCGAAGAACAGCGCGATGAGCGCCGCGGCGATGAAGAACGGGCGATACGGTTCCAGCGCCGTCAGGTTACCAATCCAGGCGCCGCTGAATCCCAAGGCGACCAGGACCAGCGGCCCGAGGCAGCAGGTCGAGGCGAGGATGGCGGCCAGCCCACCGGCGAAGAGCGCGCCGCGCCCGGTTTGTGGTTCAGACATACGCTTCTCCTTTCGAATTTGGATTGGATAGCGTAACCTTACTTCCGTACTTATGTACGGAGTCAAACAGTATGGAAAACAATTTGGAGAACCTGACCATCGGCGTTTTCGCCAAGGCGGCCGGGGTCAACGTGGAGACGATCCGGTTCTATCAGCGCAAGGGCTTGCTACCGGAGCCGGACAAGCCATACGGCAGCATTCGCCGCTACGGCGAGGCGGACGTGGTGCGGGTGAAATTCGTGAAGTCGGCCCAGCGGCTAGGGTTCAGCCTGGATGAAATTGCCGAATTGTTGCGGCTGGAAGATGGCACCCATTGCGAGGAAGCCAGCAGCCTGGCCGAGCACAAGCTCCAGGACGTGCGCGAAAAGATGGCCGACCTGGCGCGCATGGAGGCCGTCCTGTCTGATCTGGTATGCGCCTGTCACTCGCGGCAGGGGAATGTTTCCTGCCCGCTGATTGCGTCATTGCATAATGGAACGAACCTCACCATATAGGTGCGGACAGCCTCTAAATTCATTCTCGATTTCATACTATGTATGACGGGTTTTGAGATTTCGAGTTTCGTCTCTAAATATTCATCAGCGTGTCTGGATAGCGGCTGTAGCGTTCGCGTTGCGTGGTGGGGACAGGAAGCTGACCGACATGAGGCGTCAAAACGCCTCGGCGCAGAAGGTGGCCGGAGTGACGATGCGCGTGCGGCCGATGCCGCCACGTTGCAGCAACCCGGCGCGGCGGTCGCCGGTTACGAGATAGTCCGCTTCGCCCGCCATAGCCATCGCCAGCAGGAATGCATCGTTTGGATCGTTCGCGTCCACGCCTTCCGGCAGAGGCGGCAGGGTATTCAGCACGATGGCGCGCTGCATGTTGTTGACCATCGTGCCGATGCGGTGCGCGGGCAGGATGGTCTTGAGCTTCGGGTATCGGCTCACGCGCCGCAGTTCGTCAAGCTGCGCCGTCGATGTCACCAGCTCGAAGCGCGCCGCGCGCCAAGCGCGGTAGATCGCGTCGGGCGGGCCGTGCGGCGAGATCAGCGCGCCGAGCAGCACGTTGGTGTCCAGAATGACGCGCATCAATGCTCACGCGCCCATTGCACCGCTTCGTCGATAAGGTCGGTCAGATCGGCTTCGCTCATGCCGGCAGCGGTGGTCTTGGCCTGATCGACGACGCGCTCCAGGAGATAGGCGCGCACGGCTTCCTCGATGAAGCGAGACAAATCGCCCTTGCGGCCGCCGCCCTGTGCAGCGATGAACATGCGCACGGACTGATCCACCTCCGGCGACACGGCGATGTTCCAGCGAACGGTATTCATGGCGCTCTCCAATCAGTGTTTGCGTACATAGGTGTTTGTACACCCTATTGACGACCTTGACAATAGCAACTTTCGGGAGCGTCTCCGCAGAAGCGGGCCGTGTTAGGAGGTTGTAGGGTTCGCGCAATAGATACCGCTTGGATACCGGTTGCCGAAAATGCGAAAATTGACCAGACCAGAATTCGTATAATCTATTGTTTTATTTGGTGGGGACGGCGGGATTCGAACCCGCGACCCACGGCTTAAAAGGCCGCTGCTCTACCGACTGAGCTACATCCCCCAAAGGCCCTGGCAAGATACCCGACAGGGCTGCGTATTATCGGGTGCAGGCAGTGCCGGGTCAAGACACACCATCGCAACGGCGCGAGCGAACCTTACAATCCATCAAGTCGAACATCCGCCCTGTTTACCACCCCGGAACGCCGCCCATTCCCGCTCCACGAAGGCCGTGAACTCCGCGCGGAAGCGCTCCGGGGCGAAGCGCAGGGCGTTTTCGCGGCAGGCTTCCGGGGTGATGGCCGCACCCACTTCCTCGAAGCGCTGCACGGCGGCGACAATGGCGGCGACGGATTGTTCATAAAAGAATACGCCGGTGGGCGCGGGGGATGACGCTGCGCACTCCGCCTCCGGCAGGGGAATGATGGTCTCCAGGGCCCCGCCCTTGCCAAAGGCGATGACGGGCGTGCCGCAGGCCTGGGCCTCCAGGGGGGCGATGCCAAAATCTTCCTCCGCCGCGAAGACGAAGGCGCGCGCCCGTTGCAGGTGGTCCCGTAGCGCCTCTGCGCCCGCAAAGCCCAGCAATTGCACGTTCGGCCCCGCCTTGGCCTTGATCTTGGCGAAATCCGGCCCGTCCCCGATCACCACCAAGCGCTTATCTGGCATGGCGTTGAAAGCCTCGACGATCAGGTCCACCTTCTTGTAGGGGACCATGCGCGAAGCGGTGACGTAGAAATCCTCCTTGTCCGTGCGCAGAGGGAAATCCGCCACATCCACCGGTGGGTAGATGACGGTGGACTCACGCCGGTACGCTTTATAGATGCGCCGGGCGATGAAGGCGGAATTAGCGACGAATGCATCCACACCGTTAACGGTGCGGATATCCCACAATCGAATGTAGTGCAGGATTGCTTTCGCCACCCACCCCTTGAGGCCCCGATTCAGGCGGGATTCCCGAAGGTATTGATGTTGCAGATCCCAAGCATAGCGTATGGGCGAGTGGACATAACAAACATGCACTTGATCCGGACCGGTGAGCACCCCCTTGGCCACCGCATGACTGCTGCTGATCACGAGGTCATACGCCGAGAGGTCGAACTGCTCCACGGCGATGGGCATGAGGGGCAAATAAGCTCGGTATTTCTTGCGCGCTTTGGGCAGACGCTGAATGAAAGACGTGCTCACCGGTTTGTTGCGGATGAATGCGCGCTGACCGGCGGGCAGGAAATCCACCAGGCTGAAAAGATCAGCGTCGGGATAACAGGCAAGTATCTGCTCCAGCACCCGCTCTGCTCCGGCGTACACCACCAGCCAATCGTGCACTATGGCTACTCGCCGCATGTCATTCTCCATCGGAAATGGGGACACCGGACCCTATGGCATAGGGAATACCGAGATCGTTGCAAATCTTTTTCGCCAGATGGTCATTGATCTCATGATGGCGGGGAACCGCGCTTCGCTTGTTCAAGGAAGGATTATGCCGCAGCAGATCGCGGCGCTTCATACCGCGATACTGAGTTCTTCATAGTTCTTGCCTGCCGCATGCCGTGCGTCACTCCGGTTCATTTCAATGGCCTCCAGGAGGGTGACGCGCAGCGACTGCAGGAGGTCATCCCGAGTGCTCTCCTGGCCATTGACACCGGGAACCTCCTCGATCCAGCCGATCCACCAGGGACCGTCCTGCTTCACAATTGCCGTATATGTCTGGTTCATCAATCAACACCTGCCCTCTGGTTTGTGTGGCGTTCGAGCATACTCCTTCACCCCATGAACTTCACTATTAACCTATGCCGGCAGGCGGCGCAACCATGCCTTGTCGCGGATGAATGCGCGCTGACCGGCGGGCAAGAAATCCACCAGGCTGAAGAGATCGGCCTCGGGATAACAGGCGAGCATCTGCTCCAGCACCCGCTCCGCGCCGGCGTACACCACCAGCCAGTCGTGGACGATGGCGATGCGCATCAGTCTCCCGCAGCCTCCGCAAGCACCCGCCAAGTCTGTTCGGCGGTTTTATCCCAGTTGAACTGTGCGGCTCGCTCCAGACCCTTCTCCTGTAGCAGCGTGCGCAGGGAGGCATCCTCGATCAGCCGATGAAGGCCGTCCGCAATGGCTTCGATGTCATAGGGGTCCACTTGCACGGCTGCATCGCCCACCACCTCCGGCAACGAAGCACGGTTCCCCACCAGCGTAGGGGTACCCGATGCCATCGCCTCCAGGGGAGGAAGCCCGAAACCTTCGTAGACGGAAAGATACGCGAAGGCCATCGCCCCGGCGTACAGGGAGGGGAGAAGCTCATCGGGGACATGCCCAGTGAGAAAGACTCGCGGTGGCAGCGTCTCTAGCTCCGGCACATCCTGAAATACCAGACTTTTCCCTTTCGCTCCGCTCACGACCAGCCACACATCTTCCGGCAAGCCGCGATGAATCACTTCCCAGGCGCGCAGCAAGCGTCCAAGGTTCTTGCGCGGCTCCAGGGAGCCGAGGCTCAACACATAATGGCTGGTCGGCAGCCCCAGTTTTTGGATGGCGCTTTCCACCTGCTCCTTATCCTGTGGAACAAAACGTGCGTCCACCCCCAATGGGACCACAATGACTTTGTCATCAGCGACGCCTGTGGTTTCCAAAAGACGTGACTTGGTGAATTCCGAATCGGTAATCACCCGCGCGACCCGCCGCGCCAGCTTGGGCGTGAGAAATCGGTACCACGCCGCAAAGCGCGTATTGAGCCACTCAGGATGATCCATCGGAGACAAATCATGGACTGTGACCCCTTGTCGGGAGACTGCCAAGGGGCCCGTGTTGCTTGGACTCCAGAGCAGATGCCCCCGCGTCCGTAGTGGCAGGACAGTCTGTTCCCAGAGGTGAGCGCGGACACCGCTAATAGTGCGTTGGGGCGATATTTGTTGTATTCCATCTGCAGGCATGCGTTGAAGCAACTCTAGTAAATAGCGTTGCACGCCGGTTATTGGGCTGGAGAGGATGCGCGTATTTACAATGACCTGATTAGCACGATGTTTAAGCTGTGCTTTCATACAGCGTTTTGCTTTGGTATAATTTTTTGATTCATATGATATTGAGGTGTCCCATGGCGATGAATCGTGTGCAGTTTCAGAAAGGGTTGTCTCTCCCCGAATTGGCGGTTTCACGTTATGAAGTAATGAGGTGAACGTCATCTTCCCCCATCCGTGGTCCGATGCCACGATGGGGGACTTTATTGAAAAGGAGGTTCACCCCATTACTTCATTCTTGAGCGTGCCTCATGTCGGATGATTCCAAAGGATTTCTCTGCATATCCAGTGAATGGTTCATAAATATTGTCCTCCTCCGAAATGGGCTATTACTCACAACAACTCTGCACGGTGCCTTTGTAACATGGGTTTATGGAGCCTTTTTTTTGCAAAACTTTAAATAATATCAGGAGCGCGATAAATAAATATATCTGCACGGCACCAGCGCTCAAGCAAGCATTTATCGACATCTCCACAAGAATTATAGCTGTAAGTGTCTTGAATAAATAGTGACTCCATGACAGGTACGGTGGCGATGCCTTGAGTGCCACTGCGGCGCGCTTGAGGTAAACGTCCAATGAGCGTGTAAAGACACCCAAAGCGAAGGCTTCAATGGCCACGCCGGGAAGACTAAAGTTCATGTACCACTCACCGAATATAGATGGGCGCAAGCCCGGAAAGTTAGGGGTATATATGCCCGCCATGGGGGATGTTACTGCGCCCCATGTCCAATGCATTTTTTCAGGAAAAACAATATGCGGCATAAAAGCCAGAGCACCTGAAAGTAGGGTCTTTCCAAAAAGATAATGTCCATTCCAACCGCCGATAATTCGACCAAAGTCTCTCAAATCAGAAAACGTGTTTCCATAAAACATATGAAAATACAAACTATTATGTCCATCTCCAAAAACACCGAGAATTGACGCTATAAATGATGTCCCATTTCTCATAGATGCTATGGAGAAAATGAAAACAAGAAAAACCATTGCTGGAATGATTAGTGACACCATTGCAAGCCATGGGCGGCGAATAGTCCTTGCATGAGATTTTGCTATAATAATAGCCGACACAACCATAAATAATCCTAATAGTGCAGTCGTTCTGGTGCCGGTGAGAAGACCGACGCCGCTGGCGATAAAAAAGACCGTAACCATGATCACTCGTGTGGTCAATGTGTTGGATGTGATGGCACGGAAAAGAGATAGGGCCGCGATCATCGGGATGATGGTAACCAAAATCATGAGAGGCGGGTTGAGGTAGTGATGAAGGATGGCGGCACCGCGCAAGCCTCCCGACGTAAAACTGGCTGTGGGATCTTCGTGAAAGATGATAGTACTTGATCCAACGCCTATGGCTAAGAGAAACAATAATATTTTTGTAGATGCACCGGTGGCCAAGGTATCGGCTGTCCAGGCGGCGATACGCTGGACGGTTGGACTGTTTGCATGAAGAAGAAACGGCAGGGAAAACCACGCCATTCCCCATATGGTAACGAGAAAAGCGGTATCAAAACCGCGCAATGTTAGTTGATAGCCAGTCTCACCAATGGTAGTGATGTTTTCTGGCATGGTCGCAAAAGGATATTGAATCAAAATTGGCAAAAAGAAAAATTGAAGAACAATGAACGATTGCAGGGTCAAGAGGCGACCTTTGTGAATTTGGGTAAAATACCAGGCTACGGTTATCGTTAGAGAAACGACCCATATTGCTGTTAGCAGTATGTTCATGAGGCAAAGTCCCTGTGGGGCTCAGTTAATGCGAGTTTAGTCATGGAATCTTGGATATTGTAATCCGCAGAAGAAGTGTCAGCCTCGGTAGACCAGATACGATACCAGTTGCCCAACGAAATCAGGGTAGACACTTGGGCGGTGCTTTGCGCCCAGGTGAGATAGGGCATGTCTCTGGATTGCGGCGCCTTGCCTTCGGCGTGGAGTTGGAGCCAGTGGCGAAGGCTATCGGCCAGCGCGGCGCTGTCAGTGTTGGGGAAATAAAAGGCAAAATCGCCCGCCACTTCATGAAAGACCGGGATGTCACGGGCGATGATGGGCAGACCCTGGCGGGCGGCCTCGATGAGCGGCAGACCGAAGCCTTCGGCGTAGGAGGCGGCGAGGAGCGCCGAGGCGCGGGCGTAGAGTCGGAGCAATAGGACGTCGCTAGCACCGTTCAGCCAGTATAAACGCCGGTTGCGTTCGGGGTGACGGCGCAACTGGCGCGCCAACTGCTGGGTGCGCCAGCCTTCCTTGCCGATGATGACCAAATTGAGGTCAATGTCCCTCTTCCAGAGGGTTTCCACCGCCGCCAGCGCCTGGGCGTGGCCTTTGCGTGGTTCCAGGGTGCCGACCATGAGCAGCGTTGGGCGCGACTGGCAGGCGGCTAGGACTTCCGCGCCTTCGCCCCCCGGCCCCGGAGTGGGCTGGCTGGATTCGATATCCGCGCCGAGGTGAAAATAGCCGATGGGCAGGGAGCGGGTACGTAAACCAGGATGGCTGTCGAGCCAGCTTTCGAGTTCATCAGCAACGGCGCGGGAGTCGCAAACAACCGCATCTGCCACTTTCATTACCCCTGTAAACCAATCAGTAAAACCGAGTTTGAGGGCTTTAGGAAATAATTCCGGATTATTTAGCGCAATAATATCGTAGATAGTAAAAACTATCCGTAATCCTTGCAGTTTCAGGGCGGCCAGCATCGCAAAGGGATAGGTCAGGTGGAGGTCTGGGCAGAAAAAGACATCTCCCGAGTGGATAGGCACGGGTGGTTCTTCCAGATCGATCTGGGGCTTTCCCATAACACTGTTGATAAATTTTCTTGCGTAGCGAAGTTGGCCTGCCACATCGACGTACACTGCTTCTACAGCATAACCAGCGGGTGGGTGGCGCAGCAGCTCTTGCAGGAGACTACGCACGACGCGTTGAATTCCCGTATGCACGTCACGCAATGCCAACTCCGATACATCTATCAGCAGCTTTTGTCCGCCAGGCATGGTCGTAGGTGTTGGTTGAATGCCTTCAACCGGTAGTGGTTCTGTGCCACTGTGGAGGAGTTTTTTCTTGAGCAAATAAATCCACACATGTACTTCTTCTTCTGCCGAGGGAAACGGGCGCAAAATTTTTCGCGCAACAGAAATGGCCATAGGGTTGGCCAGTAGAGTACGTACCCACCTTTTTATGATGGTTTTCATAAGGGCAGAACCATCGGTTTATTTCCCAGCACGGCATAGGAAAAATAGGCCCTTGAAGGATCAACGGACTGTTCGTGGGTGAAGGCCAGCGGAGTCGTATAAATCACCTGCACATCCATAAAGCCATGCCATTGCGTTAGAAACACCAAAAAGTCGGATGGAATAGGGCGCGCATGGGTGAGGTCGCTATAGAAGCTGTGGAAGGCTAAGAGGTGCTTGACGTTAATGGTCTCCAGCAGCACTACCCCTCCGGGTGCCAATGCCCGGAAAATGGCGGACAAGAGAGGGGCAAGGGATTCCGGGGGGAGATGCTCGATGACTTCGAGCAGAGAAATGCCGGCAAAACATTCCTGATGTGCTTCCAGGTAGTTGAGGGCATCGGCACAGTGGACATTAAGGCCGCGTTCTTTTGCCCTGGCGACTTCAATAGCATTGCTGTCGATACCTTGCGCGGGGATGCCATGCGCGCTCAAAAACTGGACAAACTCACCGGCACCGCAGCCAATGTCCAAAAAAGGTAAGGCGCTGCCTTTGGGTAGGTGAGGCAGGTAGGCGGCGTATTGCTGTGCCAAACCCTGTTCATAACCATCGGCCCAGATTTCGCTGAAATAACTGTAGAATTGTTCCTCGCGGCGATCAGGGTCGGGAGCGTGCCCGATGCGTGCTATGGCGCGTTCCAGAAATGGTTCCGCGGGTAAGGTGTGGGAGAACGGCAAAGGGTAACTGCTACGTCCCAGCAGTGCTGCAAGCCACTTGAGCGGGCCAAACAAGGGTGTTTTGCGGATGATCGCTTTGATTCTGTTCCTAGGGCTGCTAGTCATGCTACTACTCCGAAAAATGGGGGGAGAGCGGGGGCTTGCGCCAAAAAATCACGCGTCGGCGCAGCGATTCCGGTAACAGGTGATAGGACATACCTAGAGAAACGGCAAGAATAGCGGACCCTATGGAAAACTCTAAGACGATGGGCGGTGCGGCAAATGCCACGAGCGTGGCGGCAATGACGGGGATCAAGGTGAGGCCGATGACCCGCCCGTAGGTTTTGGTGGTCCCGGTGGCGGCGAAACAAAAAATGGCGTCTGCGCTGCTCCGTAGCGCCCAGGCCAGCGCCGCACCCACGATACCCAGCCATGCGATCAGCGCCCAGAGAATGAGCAGAAAAGGTAGGAGCTCCGCCAGATAAAACTTGGTCATGAGGTCGGGGCGCCCTTGGGCGGGCATGTAGGCGTAAGGGATATAGGCAGGGCCATTGACCCAGATGCCCAGCAGCAGAATGATGGCCACCGGCGCCATCTTTGCTGCAAGGTCCGCGCCGATCCAGAGGATAAGGAAGGGGTGTATGAGCAGGATGGCGAGGACGATGAAAGGGGTCTGGATGGCGGTGAGGGCGGTGATGGCTTGGCGCAAGAGCCCTTTGGCGTCTTCCCCTTGTGCCTGCGAAAAACGGGGGAAAAGGGTGGTGCTGAGGGCATAGGGCAGATAGGTGAGGCGTTGGGTAAGGTTAAAAGGCACGGTGTAGGCGGTGACGGCGGCGGCACCGAGCCGGGCGCCGATGATGAGGCGGTCGATGATGGTGAGCAGAGGGATGACCGCACCGGAGACGCTCACCCATCCGCCAAAGCGCAGCAAGGGGCCGATCTCCGCGCGATGCAGGGCGGGCCATCCCACAAAGGGCAGCCTGCGAGCGGTCAACCAGAACATGACCAGCACTCCCACTAGGCGTCCGGCAAGGGCAGCGGCGATGAGCGCGGCGATGCTACCATGGCCGAGGGCAACGCTGAGGAGCGGGAAGGTCTGGAGGCCGATGACGCCGATGATCTGGCTGGCATTGAGGGAGAGGAAGGCCTGGCGGGCTTCGAGGGTGCCCGCCAGGACGGAGATAATGGCGATGAGCGGGACGATGGCGGCGAGCCAGGGAATGGCCTTTTGGGCCTCGCCGCGCAGCATGGCCGGGATCTGAAAAATATCGGCAAAGAGCCAGTGGCCGAGAAAATAGAGAATGATCCCGCCCAATACGCCCATGCCTGCGCTGAGGAGGAAGGCGGTCCAGAAGGTGCGGTTGCGTTCTTCGCCGCTTTCCTGACGAGCGACCCGCTGCGCCACGGCACGCCCGAGCCCGAGATCAAAAGCGCCAAAATAGCCGAGCAGGGTGAAGGCGAGGAGCAGGACGCCGTAACGGACTTCACCGATCCAACGCAGATAAAGAGGCACCGTGGCCAGCGAAACCACGGTGGGGATGAGCAGGCCCGCCAGATTGATGAGGGTCGATCGCGCGATGCGTGGTTGGGAGGCGGTCATGTCAGGGGCTTTGCCGTGCCATGGCCACATAGGTTGTCTGTTTCCTGGCCGAGGCCCTCCGCCGCACTCTGGCGGATCTGGGCGATTTGCTCGGAGCTGAGGCGCATGGGGTTCAATCCACCCACAGCCCGGAGAGATCCAGGGTGATGGCGGCGAAGGGGTCGATGGCGGCCTGGTCCGTACCGCCCCAGGTACCGAGAAGCAGCCAGCGGCCATCCTGGTTGGCGTAGGCTTCCAGGGTGCGGGCGTCGGGGTCGATGAGCCAGCAATGGGCGACACCGGCGGCGGCGTAGCGGGGCAGTTTGAGGACACGGTCAGCGCGGGCGGTAGCCGGGGAGAGCACTTCGCAGACCCAGTCGGGGGCCATCTCGAACCACGCGGTTTTGGGCAGTGCGGGCATCCGCTCCCGGCGCCAACCGGCGAGGTCCGGGACGAGGATGTCTTCGCTCAGGTGCAGTTCGGGTTCGTCGAGTATCCACCAACCGCCGGGGCCGCCGCGCCCACGACCGAAAGGCTGTCCAAGGTCCGCCCCCAGGCTGGATGATGCTTGGGCATGGGCCGGTGCGGGCCGGGGATGGGTGTGAAGTTCGCCGGCGATGATCTCGCCCACGACGTTGTCGGGCAGGCCGAAGAGGTCTTCGTAGCGCGCGAGGCGCTCGGCGGCGGTCATGCCGCCCCCCTCCCGGCATCGAGGCCGGATGCGCTGAGTCCGTCCACTTCCCGGCGCAGGGCGGCGATCTCCGTCTGGAGGGCGTCGTATTCGGCCATTTTCCGGTGCAGGAAGCGGACGGTGACCCGGGTCTTTTCCTGGACCCCTTCCGGCGTCAGCAGGTAGGCGTAGACGCCCTTGTTCGGGTTGCTACGAAAATTTCCCATCTTGACCAAGCCCTTGTCTACAAGAGCCTTGATACAGTAATTGGCCTTGCCCAGGCTCACGCCCATGGCGGCGGCCAGCTCGCGCTGGGTGCTTTCGGGGTGTTCAGTGAGGAGCTTGAGTAAATGGTAGCGTGTGGCGTCGTCGAGCATGGTCTTGTTCAGGCGGTGAACTTATGGCTAGGTTAGGGGTTAGGGATGGGGGCGTCAAGGCGTACGGCCTGGGCAGTTGCGGGGCCGTTATGCCGGCTGTTTGCGGAGCGCGTTTAGCAGGAGCGCCAGAAACACGCCCAGCATCAGACCACCCAATCCCGCCAGCACCAGAATCAGCCCGCGTTTGGGTGCGACGGGGATGGGGTCATAACGGGGTGGCAGAGTTTGCACCGTGGGACTGGTGTTATTGGGCGCCAGTGCGTTTTCCATCTTGGCGATGGCTGCCTGTATGTTGGTAAGCGCGTCACTGCGCCGAGACTGCTCCAGCAACAGCAAAGCCGATGTCGAATCGACCTGCCCTTTGCCACTTTTGGCATCCAGGGAGGCGCGCATGCCCTGATACCGCGCCTGCAACTGTGTCAACTGCGCCTGGCGGGTGCCCACGATTTGCTGATAGCGTTGTTGATCCTCCGCCAGCAATCGCTGGATGACCCCCTGCAGATACTGCTGCGCCTCTTGTGGCGAGCGCCCCTGGGCCTCCAGGGTCAGAATGGAGCCGTCTGCCTTATCCGGCGTCACGGCGTACAGCTTGGGCATTTGCTTTTTTGCCTGCACGGTATTGACCGGGGTGTATTGGTTCATCAGTCGGCTGGCCAACTGCAGGCCGTTGTCCACCGGCTGCCCGGCGACCTTGCCGATCTGCACCACGGCCTTGCTCTCATAGATCGTGGTCGCCAGACTCACATAGACGGCCGCCAGCCCCAAACAGACCACCATGCTGAGAAATACCAGCCATTTGCGTTTGGCGATGATCTCCCACAGGTCGCGCAGGCTGATCTCGTCCTCGGAAATGGGGGTCGCGGCATTGGCGCGCTGGGGCTGTCCGGCTCCGGCGTTGTCTTCTAACGGCATGCGGTGTCCTCTGTCAGAGCAATACAGCTTTTTAGTCTAGCAGCCTGTCGGTCTTAGCTCACGACTGCAGCCCATTTCCGCCCAGGATTTTTTGAAAACGCATTTTTTGGTGATTTTACCCATTATTGCCCTAT
>Ga0315298_1004975_pt1 | contig 19333 bp, 17 predicted proteins | sample WHS_1_MG_FD_203077 | JGI IMG/M metagenome (GOLD analysis project Ga0315298, IMG submission 203077) | Extremophilic microbial mat communities from Washburn Hot Springs, YNP, Wyoming, USA - WHS_1_MG | ecosystem: Environmental > Aquatic > Thermal springs > Hot (42-90C) | place: USA: Wyoming...
TTCAGATAGATAGACGACGCTCAGGGCATAAAAGGGGAGGAAAGGCAAATGAAGTCCCTGTCTCACCGAGAGAGAAGTCCTCTCTTCCCCGTGGGGGAGAGGCACCTTCCTTTGTCCTCTCTCCCCTTGCGGGAGAGAGTTAGAGTGAGGGGGTTCTTCACCCTCACCTTAGTCCTCTCCCGTCGAGGGCGAGGAGGGAAAGGAAATGAAGTCCCTCTCTCATCAAGGGAGAAATGTCCTCTCTCCCCTCCGTGGGAGAGAGTTAGAGTGAGGGGGTTCTTCACCCTCACCTTAGTCCTCTCCCGTCGAGGGCGAGGAAAAATGGAAAGAATCTCCCGTCAAGGGCGGGGAGGGAAAGGAAATGAAGTCCCTCTCTCCCCTCGCGGGAGGGAGTTAGAGTGAGGGGGATTCACTCTCACCCTCACCTTAGTCCTCTCCCATCGAGGGAGAGGAAAACTAGGAAAACCTCTCCCGTCGAGGGAGAGGAGGGGGCTAATAAGGCGTTCTCCCTGAAAAAATGACAATCACATGTCACCCAGGGTTAGACGAGCACAAGGCATGGTATTTTGTGCCGATTGCAAGTATAATGGCTTTGAAAAGCACTGGAGGTGAGAAGATGGGAGAGCTACTGTTCGGACCGGCAGGGGTGCCGCTGAGCGCCAAGGCGAGGTCTACTGAGGCTGGCATCGAGCGGGTGGCTGAACTGGGGTTGGGGTGTATGGAGCTGGAGTTCGTCCAGGGGGTAAGGATGGGGAAGGAGACGGCGCTGGCTGTGGGCGAAACGGCGAAGCGCCTGGGCGTGGCACTCAGTGCGCACGGTCCTTACTTTATAAACTTGAATGCCACCGAACCGGACAAGGTGAGGGCGAGTCAGGAGAGGATACTGCAGACGGCGCGCATTGCCGCCCTGTGCGGGGCGAGGAGCATCGTGTTCCATGCGGCCTTTTACCTCGATGACTCACCGGAAAGGGTCTATGAGCAGGTGAAGAGCCAGTTGCAGTGGACTGTGAAACAGTTGAGGGGGGAGGGGAACAGGGTATGGGTCAGACCGGAGGTCACAGGTAAGGGGTCGCAATTCGGCACGCTGGAGGAGGTGCTGAGGCTCAGCGCTGAGATTGAGGGGGTGGCACCGTGCATCGATTTCGCTCACTGGCATGCCCGCACCGGCGAGTTCAATTCTTACGATGGCTTCACCTCGATTTTAAAGCAGGTAGAAAACAGACTGGGCAGGGCAGCGCTGGACGATATGCATATCCATGTCTCCGGCATCGCCTATTCTAGAAAGGGGGAAAGCCGGCACCTGAATTTGAAGGACTCTGACTTCAACTATGTTGACTTCATCAAGGCGCTATGCGACTTTCGTGTGAAGGGGCTGGTGGTGAGCGAAAGCCCCAATCTGGAGGGAGATGCTTTGCTCCTGCAGGAGACATACCGCTCCATGTGCAAAGAGTAGGGTGGTATCCGCTGGCACCAGCTTGCATCTATGAGGCTTTCCACATAAAGCGGTAGTGCCATTGAAGTTTATGTCATCTTTTTTCTATTGTTCGTGTTTTTGATATAATTGGGATGTAAGGCAGGATGGAAATGAAGTCCAAATGGTGGCAAGGTAGTCTGTTCTATTTGCTGGTGCTGATAGCCATTCTGGCTCTGGCTTTCAGCTTTCTGCCCACCTCTCAGAAGCCTAAAGAGGTGGACTTCTATTCCTTTGTTGATGAGGCGAAGTCCGGTCAGATTGACACCATCCAGCAGGAGGGGAACACGCTCTTGGGATTGCAGGGAGGTCAGAAGAAGCTGAAGGCGTCCTTTGTTGGCAGCAGCAAAGAGCTTATGGACATACTGAAAGAGGAAGGAGTGCCGCTGGGTGAGGGGGGTGTGAAGCTGAGCGTTAAATCAGGCGGCTTCGATTGGGGTGGTGTGCTCATCAGTTTTGTGCCGCTACTGCTTTTCGGCGCCTTGCTCTTCTTCCTCTTCCGCTCAGCACGGGGCGCTAATACTCAGGCATTCAATTTTGCCAAGAGCCGTGCCAGGCTAGCTTCGGGGAACAAGCCATCGGTGACATTTGCGGATGTCGCCGGTGTCGATGAAGCGAAGGCAGAACTTCAGGAGGTGGTGGAGTTTCTCAAGGCGCCGCAGAGGTTCCTGGCACTGGGTGCTCGTATCCCCAGAGGCATACTGCTGGTAGGTCCACCGGGGTGTGGCAAGACCTTGATAGCCAAGGCTGTGGCGGGTGAGGCAGGGGTGCCATTCTTCTCTATCAGTGGCAGCGAGTTCGTGGAGATGTTTGTCGGTGTCGGGGCATCGAGGGTCAGGGACCTTTTCGACCAGGCGAAACGGAATGCGCCGTGCATTGTGTTCATCGATGAGATCGACGCTGTGGGCAGGCACCGCGGTGCTGGTCTGGGTGGCGGGCATGATGAGCGGGAGCAGACGCTGAACCAGATACTGGTGGAGATGGACGGCTTTGATAGCAGCACCAATGTAATCGTGCTGGCGGCAACCAACCGTCCTGACATACTCGACCCGGCGTTGCTGCGCCCGGGACGCTTTGACCGGCATGTGGTGATCGACCAGCCGGACTTGAATGGCAGGAAGGCTATTTTGAGGGTCCATGCCAAGGGCAAGCCACTGGGCAAGGATGCCGACCTGGATGTGATTGCCAAACAGACGCCCGGTTTCAGTGGGGCTGACCTGGCTAATTTAATCAATGAGGCAGCCATTCTGGCGGCGCGGCGAGACCTCAAGGAGATAGGTGCCAAGGAACTGGAGGACTCTATAGACCGCGTTATCGCCGGTCCGGAAAAGAAAGGGCGAATAATGAGCCCCAGGGAGCGTGAGATAATCGCTTACCATGAGACCGGGCACGCACTGGCGGCGAAGATGCTGCCCAATGCTGACCCGGTGCACAAGATATCCATTGTGGCACGGGGGATGATGGGTGGCTGGACGAGGTTCCTGCCCACCGAAGACCGTCACCTGTGGACTTATTCGCAGTTTAAAGACAGACTGGTGGTGAGCCTGGCTGGACGGGCTGCGGAGGAAATCGTCTTTGGCGAGATATCCACCGGTGCCCAGAATGACCTGGAGCAGGCGACCAATCTGGCGCGAAAGATGGTCACTGAATATGGCATGAGTCAGAGGCTGGGTCCTCGTACTTTCGGCAAGCGCGAAGAACTCATTTTCCTCGGGCGGGAAATCCACGAGCAGCGGAACTACAGCGAGAAGGTGGCGGAGATGATAGATGAAGAGGTGCACAGCTTGATTTCGGATGCTTATCAGACCGCCAGGAAGATATTGACTGAGAACGAGGACAAGCTGAAGCTGGTGGCAGAGCAACTTCTGAATAAAGAGACACTGGAGGAGGCGGAGTTCGAAGCCCTGCTAAAACAGTCGCTGCCATCTGAGCCGGAGAAAGAAACAGTACCGACTCCCGGTTCTTAACTCCACCTGGACCCACTTTGGCTGTCACACGCCCCTGGCTATGTTCACTTTCGCCGTTTGAGTATATATTCTGCCAGGCTGACCAGCGACTGTTTGGCAGGGCTTTCCGGGAGGTGGTGAATAGCCTGGCAGGCTTTAGAGGCAAAGTCTGAAGCGATGCTCAGGCACTGGTCAATGGCTGCGGAGCTGCGCACCTTTTCTATAGCCCGGGCGGTAATTTCAGCGTCTTTTCGTCCTGCCACACTGGCTATGATGTTGTCGTTGGGGTGCGACTCGATAAACAGGATAGATGGCAGGGTGGCGATGCCCTCGCTGAGGTCGGACCCGACAGGCTTACCCAGTTCCGTCTCCTCGCCTATGAAGTCAAGCACATCATCTATTATCTGGAAAGCGATACCGAAGTTGAGTCCATACTCCCGGAGGGCGGTGATGGTGGTTTCTGGAGATTGTGCCAGGACCGCTCCCGATTCTGTGGCGGCGGCAAAGAGGCAGGCTGTTTTAGAGCTTATCCAGTCGAAGTATTCCCGGCGGGCATTTTGGGGGTCAAAAGTTATGCCGGTCTGCCTCAGTTCTCCGGCAGAGATGGTCATCAGTGTCTCTGAAAATAGTTCCACGACTCTGAGATTGCCGGTGCTGGCAGCCAGTCTGCCAGCTCTGGCGAAGAGGTAATCACCAAGGAGCAGTGCTCTGCTTTCCCCCCAGGTGCGGCTGACCGTGGGCTTGCCACGGCGAAGGGACGATTTGTCCACGATGTCATCGTGGACGAGCGTGGCGGTGTGCAACAGTTCGATAGCGGTAGCCATAAGTATAAGGCGGGTGGGGTCATAGCGTTCGAATTTGCCGGCAAGCAGCGTCAATGCCGGGCGTATCCGCTTGCCACCATCCCGCAGCGTATATGACAGCAGTTGTGAAAGCAGCGGGAACCCTGTGGTACTTATCTCTTTCAGGCTTTGTTCGACCTTATCCAGGTCAGCCTGAATGGGCTTGTAGATATCTGCAAGGTTCATCCCGGCTCCGGTGTGCCCAGGCGTTTGTATTCCTCCTCGACGATGCTGTCATCGAGCTTGCGGAATAACGGCTCTGGCGGTGGCAATTGTTTTCCTGCTTGTGGCATCTGCAATCTCCACCCGGATGCTTCGATGCTGCCTTCGAAGCCAAGGAGATGGTGAAGTCTGGTGGAGCTAAAGGGGAGAAACGGATAGAGCGCTGTCTTCAGTGCCGAAAGCACTGTGAGTGCTGTGTAAATAGCTAAAGCTGCCTCCTTGCCCGATTGCTTGACCGTTTTCCACGGAGACTTATCGTCAAGGTAGCGGTTGGCATCTTGAGCCAACGCCATGGCTGTTTTAATCCCTTCTTTAAAGTGGCAGGCATATAATAGCCTATCCACTTCTTTCAGTGTTTCCTGTGCCCTGGCTATCAGTCCATGGCTGTGGCTGTCCAGGTCTCCGGGTGCTGGTACGGTGGCGGAAAAGTTGCGTTGAATAAAAGTGAGGACTCTGTGTGCCAGGTTGCCGTATGTGGCTACCAGTTCGTCGTTGTTGCGGCGCAGGAATTCCCGCCAGGAGAAGTCGGTATCGCTGGTCTCGGGCATGTTCACTGAGAGCAGATAGCGGAGGGGGTCGGGGTCATACCGCTGTAAATAGTCTGGCACCCACACCGCCCAGTTGCGGCTGGTGGACAGCTTTTTACCTTCGATGGTAAGGAACTCGTTGGCGGGGACGTCATAAGGCAGGTTAAGGTTGCCATACCCGGTAAGCATGGCAGGCCAGATGAGTGTATGGAAGGGGATGTTGTCTTTGCCGATGAAGTAGAAGGTCTTTGCATCACCCTTCCAGAAAGCCTCCCAGGCATCGGGATTTCCCTGTGATTGTGCCCATTCTTTGCTAGCTGACAGATAACCGATCACCGCCTCGAACCAGACATAAATGCGCTTGGATTCAAATCCTGGCTGTGGCACGCTCACCCCCCAGTCGATATCCCGTGTGATGGCTCGGTCCTTCAAGCCGTTTTCCAGCATGCCTAAAGTGAAGTTAAGCACATTTTGTCGCCAGTGGGTCTGTGTTTTGACCCATAATTTGAGCCTGTCCTCAAAGGCGCTGAGGCGGAAGAAGAAATGTTCTGAGACCTCCCAGCGAGGGGTGGAAGAACAGATGCGGCAGCGCATATCAAGGAGGTCAGAGGGGTTCAGTGTGTGCCCGCATTCATCGCACTGGTCGCCACGGGCTTGAGGGGACTTGCAGTGGGGGCATGTGCCCTCGACATAGCGGTCGGGCAGGAAGCGCCGGCAGGTAGGGCAATATGCCTGAGGCATGGTGGACTTGTAGATGTGCCCCTTCTCCAGCAGCTTGAGGAAGATATCATGGACCACGCGGGCATGGTTTTGTGTGCCCGTGGTGGTGAACAGGTCCCAGGAGATGCCAAGCATTTCCCAGCACTCCAGGAACTCCTTATGGTAGCGGGACACGACCTCCTGCGGGCTTTTTCCTTCCTGTTCAGCGCGCAAAGTGATCGGCGTCCCGTGCTGGTCACTGCCGGAGACCATGAGCACCTTATTGCCCTTCAGGCGGTGATAGCGGGCGAAGATGTCTGCCGGGAGATAGGCGCCGGCGATATGTCCCAGATGGAGTGGACCGTTAGCATAGGGCCAGGCAACGCCGATAAAAATATGTTCTGCCAATTAGCGCCTCTCGAATTTAAAGTCCATTGCTGTCAAATTGTATCACGAAGTGGGTGGTGACTGGAAAAAGGTGAGGTATTTTTCGCCTTTTTCCTTAACATATCTGGCGTAGCCCTGTTTTATAGCGCATTGGACGCAAAGGCGTGTTAGGTTTTTACCCTCTTCGAGCACGAGGTATTGCTCCTCATGTTCCATGGTACGGTGGCAGCCATCGCATTCAAGCTCGCCGATAACGATGCAGCCGCGTATCATCGTTCAGTCCCTCCAGCAATTTTTAGCCAAGTCTGGTACAGCTTTTTTCTCCGTATTCCTGTGGTGCGGGATATTCGGGATACCGCCTCTTTAGCGCTTGTTCCCTGGTGGTAAAGCTCTGACAGCTTTTGCTCGATTTCGGCATCCGGCTCTGTCTCTTCTGCTTTCCCGCCGGCGATGACCAGTGTAAACTCACCCCTCGGCTGGACAAAGTGGTCCATCGCCTCGCTTATTGTGCCTCGAAATACCTCCTCGTGCAACTTGGTGAGCTCGCGGCAGACGGCTAATTGCCTGTCTCCCAGCGTTTCTCGAATGTCTTTGAGGCTGGCGGTGAGGCGATGAGGGGCTTCGAAAGCAACAATGGTGTACGGCTGGTCCGCTACGGACTCAAGCAGACGCCGTCTTTCACCGGCTCTGGCTGGCAAAAAGCCAAGGTAGATGAAACGGTCGATCCGCAGTCCGGAGACCACCAGAGCGGTGGTCAATGCGGAAGCACCCGGTATCGGGACTACAGGTATACCACGCTCAATAGCAGCTACAATAAGCTCGTAGCCGGGGTCGCTCAAGCCCGGCATACCGGCTTCTGACACCAGGGCGATGTCTTTCTGCTCGAGCTGCTCGAGCAGGTAAGGCAGCTTTGCCTTTTTATTATGCTCGTGGTAGCTGGTAAGCCGTGTCTTGATATTGTAGGCGGAGAGAAGACAGCGTGTCCTGCGGGTGTCTTCAGCAGCGATCAAGTCGACCTCCTTCAACACTCGCAAAGCACGTAAAGAGATATCTTCCAGATTACCGATCGGCGTAGCTACGATGTAAAGAGATGGCACTTCCCAGCGCAAATAATTATAGCCCAGTGATATAGGGTAATACAAACCTGTGTGCTCGTTTCTTTACCTGTCCCGCGGAGGGGAGGGAGGTAAAGACCCCTCACCTGACCTCTCCCGCAAGGGGGAGAGGGATAAGAAGATGGCTCTCCCGCGATAGAGAGGACATTTCTCTTGATGGGAGAGGTTTTTCTATTTTTCCTCTCCCTTGACGGGAGAGGACTAAGGTGAGGGTAAAGAGTCCCCCTCACTCTAACTCTCTCCCGCTATGGGGAGAGAGGACTTCTTCCTTGACCGGAGAGTTCCTGCTTTGCCTCCTCTCCCTTGACGGGAGAGGACTGAGGTGAAGGTGAAGGAGAAGGAGAAGGTGAAGGTAAAGACCCCTCACTCTAACTCTCTCCCGCTATGGGGAGAGAGGACTGAGGTGAGGGTGAAGAGTCCCCCTCACTCTAACTCTCTCCCGCTATGGGGAGAGAGGACTGAGGTGAGGGTGATGGCGCCTTCCGGCGCTCGCAAGCAATTAGGCTGCCACTGTGCCCTGTCCATCAGCCGGCACGATGGCTGCGGTTTTTTAGCAAATTCATGTTGCGGGTATTCTTACTTGGCGCCTACTTCTTAAAAGTCAGGGTATGCACTATCTCCGAGAACAGGGCTTCGTTGTACGGGGAAAAGGCGTCGATGGTCCACACCCATGCCCGGATGCGCTTGCCATCTTTGTCTGCAGCTACGCCAAAGGACTTGATCTCGAATGCCTGGTAGTTATATGTCAGTACATATTTGAAAGCCGGTGTGCCATCAGCCAGAGTGGTAGGCTCAAACGAAGCGACCTTGCCTTTGCTTGTATCGGGGAGACTGTTCGTCTGGGCTACAATCCAGTCGGCAGTCAAAGGTGCATTCGCATCGGCGACGCTGATACTCATTCCGGGAATGGCTGCACTCACACCGAAAGCGGCGACCACTATCTCGTTAATGAGTTCATTGCGGGGTACCCAGCTCTTCGGGTACTGGACGGAAAAGCCATACTTGTCATTAGTATAGGTCTTGGCTTCATACGACAATTGCTTTGCCGCCGGTGTCGTCGGCTGTGTCGGCTGCGATGGTGGAGTGGTCGGTTGTTGTGTTTGCGAAGGCGTCGCTGCCGGCTGTTCTGGTTGTCCGACCGGCGGCTTTATTGCGGTTGGCGCTTCACAGGCTACCAGTCCTAAGCCTGACACAATTAATGTGACCACCAGCAATACTGACAACGTTTTCATTTTTGAACACAAGACCTCCTTTCACTTACTGTGCAATCGGACATATACCACATGTTCGCCCTATACGCTCACCTCCTTCCACAGCGTTTTTTATTCTTCATGACGGCAAGCCTGAATGGTTAAAGCAAAAATATCACTGCGGTTACGAGAATTATACCATGCATGTCAACGTACGCGATATACTTTTTCGAGCCCCCGTCATCGCACCAGACTCACCCCCCTGCTTTTTATGTAGTTATTCCTATACGATATTGTGTTTTTACCTGTGTGTTTGTATAATAGCTGCGATTATCTTCTACGCTTCTCCTGATTTCCGGTATCCAGAAGGGGGTGGGAACCGTGCTGATATGAAGTGGCTGGTCTTTCAGGCAAGGCATGACTGCAGGCTATTTGTCAGTCTCGTTACAAGCTTATGTAGATTGAGACCTACATCAGGAGGAGGAAATGTCAGACAACAACAATTCAAAGCGCACCAACATAATAATGCTGGCGGTCGCCTTATTTTTGATTCTGGTAGGCAACCTGGTGGCGTTTGTGGTACAGACCGATTTTGGCAATGTAAAGGTGCGCGATATACGTTTTGTGGGCACCGATGGCACTGTTATGAGCGCTTTGCTCTATCAGCCCAAAACTGCCACTGCCAAAACTCCCGCTCCGGGAATTCTTGCCATACATGGCTATATCAACAGTCGTGAGATGCAGGACGGCTTTGCCATCGAGCTGGCGCGGCGTGGTTATGTGGTGCTTGCGCTTGACCAGACCGGTCATGGTTACTCCGACCCACCCGCTTTTGCCAATGCCTTCGGTGGTGTTGACGGTCTGCGCTATCTGCGCAGTCTGGACTTTGTCGACAAGGAGAACATAGGGCTTGAAGGGCATTCCATGGGTGGTTGGGCTGTTATATCAGCGGCAGCAGCTCTGGGTCCCACGTCCTATAAGTCTATGGCTCTGGTCGGCTCCGCTCCCGGAGTGTTCTGTCCGCCAGGCACTCCCAATTTCCCCAAAAACGTTGCCGTGGTCTTCTCGAAGTGGGACGAGTTCTCAGTGCTCATGTGGGGAGTGCCTAAAGGCGCAGATGTGGTCCATTCCGATAAGCTGAAGCAGTTCTTCGGCACAACGAGCGACGTGGTACGGTACAAGTTTTATGGCAATATGGCAGATGGCAGTGCCCGGGGACTCTATCAACCCACGACCACGCATCCGGGCGCTCACCTGTCAACCGCTGCCATCGGCGATGTGGTCAACTGGTTTGAGATAACATTGCAAGGGGGCAAGCGTTTGCCGCTCACCGACCAGATATGGTACTGGAAAGAGATAGGCAACCTGATTGCTCTGGTCGGCATGGTACTACTTTTCTTCCCGGTGGGGGCATTGCTACTGCGGTGTGGTTTCTTCAAGGAGCTGGAGGAAGCTCCAGCCAGACCCAAATCAGCCACCGGCGTTACCTGGTGGGTATCTGCCGTCATCTTCGCCGTAGTACCGGCTTTGACCTGGTTCCCGTTCACAGACCTGTTCAACAAATGGAAATGGAAGGCTACTGCGGTATTTCCTCAAAATATCACCACCCAGGTGATGATATGGGCGTTGCTGGTAGCTGCTATTGCGGTTGTTCTGTTCCTGATATGGCATTTCGCATTCAACCGCAAGGCTAAAGCCGGCGCCAGCGACTACGGTCTCTCCTGGGATACCGGTTTCAACTGGAGGAAGCTGGGCAAGTCCTTCCTACTGGCTTTTGCCGTAGCATTTGCTGGCTATGTGACCCTGGTGTTTTCTGCCTGGCTGTTTAACGTCGATTTTCGGTTCTGGGTTTTTGCGGTAAAGCCGATGTCGCATCTCCAGTTCCAGGTCTTTCTAGGTTATCTGGTCCCGTTTATCTTTGTTCTTCTGGCGTTTGCCGTAGCCCTGCATGGACAGCTCCGCCCCAGGACTGATAAAGGGGGACTAAGCCAGGGCAAAGAGATGGCGATTAACTGGGCGCTCATGGTGGCGGGCTTTATTGTGCTGCTGCTGGTGCAATACATCCCGCTGCTGACCGGTCATACACTGGGCTACATGACCGCAGACCCTGGTGCCGTTCCGTTGTGGAGCATCATTGCGTTCCAGTTTGTGCCGATTATGACCATTGTATCCCTGCTGTTTACATTCTTCTACCAAAGGACGGGTCGCGTATATACCGGTGTCTTCGCCAGCGCCCTGGTAGTGGTGTGGATTATCGTAGCTTCCCAGGCAACCCATTTTGCCTTACCACTGTGGTGAAGCGATAGGCTATTATTAGCCGGTTGCTGATGGGGGTGGCAGGGGTGCCTGCGGCACCCCTGCCACCCCTTTCCGTTTGGTGAGCAGACTGGAAATTGAGGGAACCACATGGTCGGACAAGCCGTGCTGCATATTGCCCTCTGTGAGGTATAAAACAGAAAGCACAATGGCGTAAGGAACGGCGTCTCAACCTTTTAGCGGACTGCACTATGGGCGATTTTCCGTGTGCCGGTACCTTGTCCGTGCTTTGAGCGCTGCAACCTGTATTCATGGAACCTGTAGCGGGAACTTACGGAATACGATAAGACACAAAAAGGTGGCGATAACCAAGCGCGATCTTTGCGACGGGTTTCGACGGGCTGTGGCATAGGCAGCATGGAGCTGCCGTGTGAATAAAGCCGTGACAAAGTTTGTATCGTAAGGTAACAGTGCTGACTAATGTTCAACTGGGCGGGTTGCACATTCCTCGGTTTTGTTGTACCTCTTGAATGTGTCCTACTTTTGCCGACAACCTACACTGGTTCTCAGAAAGCACTGCTTAGGCTTACCGTTACCCTTCGACTTCCAGTGCTATTGTTGTCCCTTTGCCCACCTGCGACTTCACTGAGAGATTGCTGCCAAGCAAACGAGCTCGCTCGTGCATACCAAGGAGACCCAATTTGCCCCGGCTGGCGAAGTCCCCCAGCACTTTGGGTAATTCAAATCCCTCGCCGTTGTCGGTGATGCTCAATTTAATCTTATTCGGAGTAAATTCCACCCTGACCACGGCTTCTGTTGCCTGGGAATGTCTCCTGACATTGCGCAGTGCCTCTTGGGCGATGCGGAACAATGCCAGCTCCACTTCAGGTAATAAGCGCCGCTCGGAGCCAAGCACCTTGACAGTGGTGTTGACCCTGTTCTCCCGTCCCAGTTCCTCGCACAGTAACTCCAATGCTGGTATCAGCCCTACCTGGTCTAGAACTGGGGGGCGGAGCTCATGGCTAAAACGGCGTATCCCCTCAATTAACCTCTCAATCTTGTCTCGAAGCTGCTCCAGATGCTGAATGGACTCTCCTGATAGCTGGGCCTTATCCTTGGCTATGACATTAAGGTCAAACAATAGGGCTGCTAGGGATTGAGCTGTCTCATCGTGTAGCTCGCAGGCAATGCGCCTTCGCTCCTCCTCCTGAGCTCTAATCGTCTGCGAGATGTAGAACTGCATGCTCTCCCTCAGTTGTTTCTGCTCGGTTACGTCTCTAACCATAGCCTGGATGCCCACTGCCTCACCATCTTGGCCAAGCAGCCCGGTCAGCGATTCAATAATCCGTCTGGTTCCATCTTTCCTGACCAGTTCCAGCTCGTAGCGCTGGGTATCAGCTTCGTTTCTAACCAGAGCCTGTTGCCTTTCCATAGCTAGCTGGAAGCTCTCGGTGGAGAGAAGCTGGGAGATGTTCATCCCGGTCAGTTCATCGTCCGCATAACCAGTGAGATCTGCTGCTGCCCGGTTAACCTCAATGATGTTGCCTTCCAGGTCATAGATAAAAATACCGTCGCTGGCGCGCTGAAACAGGGCGCGGTAGCGACTTTCCGCTTCCTTGCGTTCGTACTCCGATTCAATGTTTCGTAGCCCCAGAGCGATGTCTCCAGCAACCTGTTCAAACAGGGAAATTTCCTCGGGTTCGGTGATGAAATCGGCTGGTAAGGAGGCAGACAGTATCCCATATACCCTGCCTTCACACTCTAATCGGACGGTTATCACTCCCCTGTCACTGTACTTTTTGGCGAGAGGGCAGTCAGCACAGGTGGTGGCTGGGGCACCGGTCACCACAGCGCCTGACTCCGCCAGTGCTCTAAGACCACAGCCGGTCATCTCGCCACGCTTAAGCTGCTCAACCATTGGCAGGAATTTCTCGCCCAGCCCGGACTCGACGGTTGTTACTATGCCTCCCGACTTGTCTAACAAAGCCACCCACGCACTGAAATAACCACGACTCTTGACAAGGCTGTCGCAAACGCCTCTAACCAACCTGTCGCGGTCCTTTCCCTCGATGATAAGACGGTTGACATCACGGATGACACGAAGAACGAGGTTAAGGTGTCTTATTTTCTCATCCGCTGGCTTGGAAGTTACCACCTTTCCTCCCTTCAGGGCAAATCGTCAAGGGTGAGCCAGCCTTCGCGCAGAGCACGGAGCACAGCCTCAGTACGGGAACCAACCCTCAGCTTTCTGAAAATGTTGACCAAGTGGCTCTGAACCGTACGCCCACTGACGAATAGTCTCTCGGCGATTTGCTTATTAGTCATTCCTTTAGCAGCCAGCTTGAGTACCTCCAACTCGCGAGGTTGCAATTCCTCAAGTCCTCTCTGGTCTTCACCTTTCTCAGCAGCTAGACGTGCCAGGATTTTGCTGGCAGCTTTAAGGTCAAACACTGCCTCCCCAGCGTACGCCGAGCGGATAGCATTACAGAGCTCCTGAGGTGCAGCACTCTTCAGCAAATATCCTGCTGCTCCCGCTCGCAGGGAAGCCAGAACATACGACTCATAGCCAAACGCACTCACCATCAGAATAGCAGTGGTCGGGCAAGATATTTTAATCTGTCTGGCAGCCTCAATACCGTTCAGGTTGGGCATGGCAATATCAATTACGGCTACATCCGGTAGCACCTCTTTGGCTAACCTCACGGCTTCCTCACCGTTTGCCGCCGTGGCGACACATTGCAGGTCTTCTTCCCTCTCCACGAGATGGCACAAACCTTCCCGGAATACAGGGTGATCGTCGGCAATCAGAACTCTGATTTTCCCCATTGCGCAAATTATAACGATATCTAGAGTCACTTTGTCAATTGAGGTGGTCAATAATAAACGATAGGCCTCCCTAATAGAGTTGCCAGAATTGCTTAGCGTTTTCCCGCCAACGGGCTATTCCCACTCAGTATCTTCTGAAATCAAAATATGTGCTCTGGCGGATGACAAGCTGAAGCCGTGGAGCTAAAATCCAACTAGTGCAAGAAACAAGGAAGTGCAAATGGCAAAGGTGAGAGACATCATGAACACCGAGGCCATTTTCGTCCCGCCTTCCGCTCCCATCATTGAGGTGGCTCATCAGATGAAAATCCGGGGGACGGGGGTTATTCCTGTCTGTGACCAGGGGAAGTTTCGCGGGCTAATCACCGAAAGGCACATCGTCACCGAAATTGTAGCTAACGCTATTGACCCCGTTGTAGAATCGGCGGGCTCAGTGATGAGCAAGCACCAGCCAGTTATCTCGCCGGACGAGGATATAATGAAGGCAGCCGAATTGATGATAAATAACAATGTCCAGGTATTGGCAGTAACCCAGAACGGGGAACTGCTGGGGCTGTTGACTCTGGAAGACATGGCTAGAGAAAGCCTGGCGCTGGCAGCGCTGGTTTTTGCCAAGATCGTCGCACTCCAATCAACCGCACACCAGGAGATAGGGAAAAATATTAATTAAATATAAGGGTATGCGACCTTCTAAAGGATATTTAGAACATGGTGAACGCAAAGGAGGGTAAAAACATGGCCAGTCAATATGTTCCCCCAGAATGGGCGTTCGAGTTTCACGGTCACCGTTGTCCGTTTATGCCAATTGGTTACCGGATGGGCAAGCTGGCAATGGAATATCTCGGCGTGGAACGTGAAAAGGATCATGGCTTCTTTGTATTCCCTGAAATCGGTGAGGGGCATCCGCAGACCTGCATGGTGGATGGAATACAGATAGCCACCGGTGCGACTTATGGTAAGGTACTCATCGAAAAGACCTTTTACGGCAAACTTGCTGCTACCTTCTATCACCCGCAAAAAGGAGCGGTGCGCTACTCACTAAGGCCTGATTTCATAGACGAGATGGGTAAATTCGAGTTCTTTGCCTATCGAAAGCGCGACATTGAGCCGTCCCACATCCCTGATTCAGTGACAAATGAGGTTATTGACTGGTTTTACAAACAGCCACATGAAAAGGTTTTTAAAGTAGAGAACCGTCCGGATTTCAAGTTCAATCCTGTAAAAGGGTCCTTTAATAAAGCAAAATGCACTATTTGCGGCGAGTACGTGTTCGAGCGATATTTACGCCAGAAGGATGGAAAACCAGTATGTATTCCCTGCTCTGGGTACGGAAGATAAGAAATCGAAACTCTTTTCCGGCTGGAACCGAAAGCGATGGTTGCTTCTTGTCCAGCAATGAGCTTGAGGCTGGGAAAGAGTCATTCCCACGAGGCGAAGTGGGATGCTAACCTATATAATCGGTGGAATAGTCACCTTCGGTTTTACCACAGTTTTAACTATAGCAGGAGTGGGCGCCGCCTTCATCCTGATCCCAGTATTTTTAGCCCTGGGAATTCCGCTCCTCACAGCCATGTCCACTGCTCTTCTTTTAAATTCGGTTGCCATGATTTTTGCCTCCATAAGCTATGCTAGGGAAAAGTTAATTGTCTTTAAAACTGCAATTCCTATCTTAATCATCGCTACTTTACTTTCGCCACTTGGAGCGAGGACCGCGGAACATTTGCCAGAGGATTTACTCAAGTGGTTATTTGTAGGCTTTCTAATCTTTGCTGGCTCAATGATGCTATTCTACAAGGCAAAAGAGAGGCAGGTTGAATCCAGCACCAAGAAGTCAGTCGGCTACGGAGTTGGTGTCGGCTCCCTGGCGGGATATCTGGGTGGACTCTTGGGTGTAGGCGGCGGAAATTTCATCGTGCCGGTCCTGGTCTGGCTGGGATTCAATCCTAAGAAAGCGGCGGCTACAACTGCTTTTGTAGTCATATTTTCTTCTTTTTCCGGATTTTTAGGTCATGTGAGCATCGGTAATATAAATATCTGGCTTCTATCTTTGTGCGCATTAGGTTCAATTTCAGGAGCGCTGCTAGGAGCCTATCTAATGAGGAAAAAATTGAGTGCCGGTCAGGTCAAACTGGCTATCGGTGTAATACTGTATTTCATCGCAATTAAAATGACCTGGGATTTATTGCGATGACATACGAAACAGGCATCCCGTTGGTGATAAAGGTACTGCCTACGTGGGACCGAAGGAAGAGGTGGACGAATGAAAGCGACAATAGTTTATGCCACGGTTGACAGGGCGAGGTATACCTACATAATCTTGATCATCCTAGTTATTGCCATAATAGTGGGGCTTTTCACCTCCAGCCCCGGGATGTTCATCAGACAGTTTAGCGCTTCACTTATTGTGATAATGATAGCAGCCGCGGGCTTTACCGTCGCTTCGAAGAGCCCGGGCATGGCAGCACACAAGTCGAAGGGTGCCCCAGGGCTCGGCTTAAGTAAGTTCGACGGGGGATAGACCACATTTGTGCCTATATACGAGGGTATCAATATGGCGATAGCAGATCAACGGGCGAGGCTTCTTCGGTGCATCGAGGAGCCAACCCGGCTCCGAATACTGACGCTGTTAGCTGAAGGCGAGAAGTATGTTGGTGAGATTGCTGAGGCACTGGGGGAAAAAGAGCACTCCTTAGTTTCGCGCCACCTGGGGGCTTTAAGAAAATGCAACGTGATAACTGGCAACGCGAAGGGCAAAAGGGTCTACTACAAACTATCTGATACTCGACTAGCCGAACTGGTGAATATCAGCGAGGTTGTGTTGAGGGACATCTTTCTGTACCGACTGGAAGAGAACGCTAATAGAAATGCGGAGAAGCCAAAATGAGAGGGCGAAATCTGCAAAGAGTAGCCATTGTAGCTTATAGTGCTGCTTGCCTTCTGCCGGAGCGCATGAAAGAGTGTGGCATTATAATACTGGCACCAGTAGCGCTTATCTTTGAAAACAGAGTTTACCGGGACGGGATAGACACAAGCCCGGCTGATTTTTATGAGATGCTGCGACAGGCCGAGGAGCTTCCCACCAGTTCTGGCTCATCTCCTGCCTCCTACCTTGAGGCCTATGAAAAGCCAAGCAGAAAGCCGAGAGTCTTGTCTGTCTCACTGAGCCATTCGGGTTCAGCACCATGTTTAACTCGGCAAGACTAGCTATGGAGATGGCAAGAACAATTCTTGGCGGTGTAGCTATCGAGGTAATTGAGTGTGCTAGGCGGCGGCAGGACTGGGGCTGGTTACCCTGGCTACGAACGCGCACCATAAGACAATGCCCAGGAAAATGTGACCTGGCAAAAACTAACAGAGGCAAGAGCTATACCCAAGAGCAGAAGTGTGATTTGAACCAGTTCGTGAAGTTCCCGCCGGGTGAGACAACCAAGAGCGATGTATTTAGAGGTAGACATTTGAATACAGTGGTCATACGTTTAGACGATGGTCATCAAATAGCCCCACACCGCGAGCGCTATGATGTCTTGTTCCATGTGATATCGGGTAAGGGTGTTTTCAATACCTACGAAAAACAGAGGGGGGCGGAGTCAGGCTCAATGTCCTTATGCGTATTAAGATGAAACTCTCGAGCCCGCTACGCGATTTGCTCAGAGAAGCAGGGCTGCTGCTAATCGTCATATTGGCTGGCACAATCGGCTATAGGATTATCGAAGGCTGGTCATTGGTAGATTCCCTGTTTATGACTGTAACTACTATATCAACCGTAGGTTACAGTGAGGTACACCCACTGTCGACACTTGGACGAATCTTCAGCATTTTCCTGATTTTAGGCGGGGTCGGTGCCGCCTTTCACATCTTAACAACGTTGGTACAGCATATCATCGAGGGGGAATTTGGAATCAGAATAGGGAGGCAGCGTATGGAAGCTAAAATTAAGAAACTCCGCGACCATTTCATTCTATGCGGCTACGGTCGAGTGGGCGAAGCGACTGCCAGTGCTCTTAAACAGCATAAAGCAAAATTCGTAGTTATCGAAATAACTCAGGAAAACGCCGATAAATCACGGCAGGCTGGATTCTTGACCATACAGGGTGATGCCACCAAGGACGAGACACTAAGGACAGCTGGAATAGACAAGGCCAGGGCCTTAATAGCAGCATTAGGTGACGATGCCGACAATACCTATACCATTCTAGCCGCTCAGCAGTTGAACCCTACCCTGCCTATGGTTGCACGGGCTAACGATATAGACGCGCAGACAAAACTGCGCCTTGCCGGCGCACATCACGTTGTAGCACCGGAGATCGTTGGTGGTAAAAGAATGGCAATGCTTGCCTTGCGCCCGGCAATGATCGAATTCGTCGAGACAGTTTTATTTGGCCGTGGGCAAGAACTACTGATAGAAGAGATAGAGGTGAGCGAAGATTCACCCTTGGTTGGTTCGACTATAAGGCAAATTGAAGAGCGCTTCCACGGGGTAAGAATACTGGCACTAAGAGATAAAGATGGCGTCTTGATGCCAAATCCAAACCCTAATTCGAGCATCGAAAAGAATAGTAGCCTGGCTATCTTTGGTACCACCGACCAACTGCAGTCCATAGAAGGATGTTGTCAACTAAGAAAAAAACGGCTATTCAGAAGCACTAAAGTCGGCTAAACCCATGCCACGGGACATCATACACGGAAGCAGAAGGGCGGTTTGTGCACGGTTACCCCAAAGACTCGAGATATCGAAGCAGGTCATGGTAGTCCCGTCTATACTCTGGTACATTCACACCTCTTGGTCTAAGGAAAAGGCACCATTCTTCTACTCTCGACGGATTCCCCGGCTCGCAAAGTAGAAATGGGCGCACCTTCTTGTAAAGTTGAAATGAGGTTTCTGTCTTATTCATCTCATTCACACAATATCGAAATGCACCTAACACAATATCTACCGCAGTTGCGAGGTGAGTAGCACCAATGCTAATGGAAGATATCTTCTTACAGATATGCAAAGTCTTGTCTGATGCAATGATTATACAACCATAGATAAAAAACGCGCTTCCGTGCTTTGGCTAACGTTTGATTCGTCACCAACGAATATGAACGTCACACCCCACCAGATATTCAATAGTCTAGCACTTCGGATAAGTCCTGCTCAATGCAATTGATTCACATCGTTATCTTAAATTTGTTGGAAAGACCCCGACCTACGCTAGAGCCAACAATAGCCTGCTCTGTGTACCACAAGCGGGTGGGGGTTGACGGACGAGGGGGTTGTGTAAATTCGGGGCGCGGGGGCGGCTCTATGGTCTAGCGTTACTCGGTAGCGAGGCGCTCTTTGACCTTGTGGTAAAAGTCGAGCGATTCAGGGTTGAGCAGGGCGTCCCTGTTCAGCACCGGTCTGCCGTGAAGGATGTTGGTGACGGCGCTTTCCACCTTCTTCATATTTAAGGTATAGGGGATGTCGGGCGCCTCGACAATTTTGTCCGGGACATGTCTGGGGGAAGCCCTTTCGCGCAGGTGTTTTTTAATTTTGCTTTCCAGCTCCGGCGTCAGGGTATGCCCTTCAGCCAGTTTGACGAAAAGGATGACGCGCTGGTCGCCTTTCCAGCTTTGACCTATCGCCAGGCTGTCGGCTATCTCAGGCAGTTGCTCCACCACATTATATATCTCGGCAGTGCCGATGCGGACGCCGGAGGGCTTGAGCACTGAATCGGAGCGACCGTAAAAGGTGACGCCGCCAGTATCACTGTGGATGAGGATGTAATCGCCATGTCTCCAGACACCGGGATAGACTTCAAAATATGCTTCGCGGTACTTCCTGCCGTCGGGGTCGTTCCAGAAGTATAAGGGCATGGATGGGGCGGCGG
>Ga0315298_1004976_pt1 | contig 19331 bp, 22 predicted proteins | sample WHS_1_MG_FD_203077 | JGI IMG/M metagenome (GOLD analysis project Ga0315298, IMG submission 203077) | Extremophilic microbial mat communities from Washburn Hot Springs, YNP, Wyoming, USA - WHS_1_MG | ecosystem: Environmental > Aquatic > Thermal springs > Hot (42-90C) | place: USA: Wyoming...
GGGTTGGATGTTATAGCACTGGGACATGTCATCGGCTTGGCCATGGAATTATATGAGAAGGGCATTATCACTAAGGACGATACCAGCGGGCAGGCTCTCAAATGGGGGGACATTGACACGGTCATAGATCTGGTACACAAAATTGCTCGAAGAGAGGGATATGGCGACAAATTAGCGGAAGGGGCCCACAACTATGCTAGGTCTATTGGCGCGGAGGCCATGAAGTACTGTTTGCATATAAAGGGACCGAGTCGAGGGCCAACTCACATGCCATTAGTTGGTTTGTTGTATGCAACATCGACTAGGGGTGCTGACCACTTGAGGGGCAACATGGTCGCATCTTTTTCCCCTTCGAATGCGGCCTATCTTAAGAAATTAGAGGAGGAAGGACTTGTTCCGAAGGATAGTGCTGGGAAGGCCATTGTGGGGCAAAGGGCCTTTACATTGAGCGATATATTGGTCCGCTGCAAGTGTGGCGTCATAACTTGGCCGATCTCAGTCCCACTTATTTTTAAATACCCATTGTTCGGGGGCGCCGTTAAGCTGCTTTCGGCGGCCACAGGTTGGTCGCTGACTGTTCGTGAGTTGGAGGATATCTTGGACAGAGTATATAATCTTGAGAGAGCTTTCAATGTGAGGCAGGGGATAACAAGGAAACACGATGTCTATCCCGTTCGTCCAGAATACGCCAACACCTCCCTAGGTAAAGAGGAGTTAAAAGAACACGAACGAATGCTTGATGAGTATTATCGCAAGCGGGGCTGGGATATAAAAACAGGAGTACCCACGAGGGAAACGCTGGAAAAATTGGGTCTGAAATATGCGGCGGATGAACTAGAGAGCCATGGGCCCTATCCCGAGTGGAACGGACCCGTCCGTCGGTAAGGCAAGATTTTGTCCTTTTCTCTTTCACCTTTGCGGTTTCAATCAGCCATTGCGGGTTTGCAGAGGTTGCAGAGAACTCAATATTCAATCCGATAAAAAATAAAGGATATAAGCCACAAGAATAAGCTGGAGAGGGGGTTTGATGATACTGGGCAAAACTATTTTTGCTATAGATTCCAACACCGCGGGTTGTCCCTCAAGGATAGTGGTTGGAGGTATACCGCCCATTTTTGGCAACACCATGAAGAAGAAATCAGAATATTTTACTAAAAACTTGGATTTTATCCGGACCGCGCTTTGTTTGGAGCCAAGGGGCCTACCTGGGGTGGTCTGTGCAATAGTCACACCCCCCACCGATCCCAAGGCAAATCTTGGCGTCTTATACATGGACGCCGACTATCACTGTATTCCAACATGTGGCAGCGCTACCATGGGTTTGGTTACAGCAGCGATTGAGTACGGTTTGGTTGATCCGGTTGAGCCGGTAACGACGGTAGTTTTGGATACGGTGGCAGGCTTGGTAACCGCTCGCGCAAAAATAGAGGGCGGATCGGTGGAGTCCGTTTCACTTCTCTTTCCTCCATTTTTCCATTACAAATCATTCGTCGTTGACGTGCCGAATATTGGCAGGGTACCTATGGATTTAGCCTCTAGCGAAGGTTCCAGTATAGCATTGGTAAGCTCTGTTGACATAGGAGTTTCTGTCGATAAGAAGAACAAATCAGAGTTAATGGAGATTGCGATGAAAATCAGGGAGACGGTTAAATCAAAGTTCAAGGTAAAGGAGCATTTTTTGGTGAGAATTTTTAACAGGCCCACATCAGATGGGAAGCGCATTAAAAGTTTGACCATGGTTGCACCTGGCGAGAGGGGGGTGGATAGATCACCATGCGGTACTGGCACGTCTGCTCATACAGCGGTTCTGTATGCCAAGAAAAAGATCAAATTAAATCATGAAATTTCTCACGAGAGCATTACCGGCGGTATTTTTAGGGCTAAAGCGGTCGCGTTGGCTAGGGTTGATAAATTCGACGCGATAATCCCCGAAATTACCGGAAGCGCTTACACCATAGGTATAAATACACTAGTACTGTCACCTAACGATCCCTTCAAACATGGCTTTTCTCTGTGAAGTTTCTTCCTGCTACCTTCTTCTTTGATGCCTCAGAAATATTCTCTCCAACATCAGGGCTATGACGTAAAAGACGATGGCAATGGTTGCTATCCAAAATATTACCGCAAACATAAATGGAATTTTAATTTCTGTTGCCGCTTTGAGGAACATGGGTGTAAGCCCCACGCCTCCGGTGAACAGCTCTCCGATCACGGCACCGTTTACGGAGAGAGGAGCCGTGATTTTTAGTCCACTCATGATGTAAGGTAATGAATTGGGCATTCTTACCTTTTTGAATATTTGCCACTTGGTTGCATGGTAGGATTTTGCCAAATCCAGTAAATTGGGGTTCAGGGTTTTCAGGCCATTAAAAGTGTTTACAAACATCGGGAAGAAAACAATCCAAAGCACAATGAACACCTTGGTCGTAAGCCCGATGCCCAAGTACAAGACGGTGATGGGAGCGATTGCAGATTCGGGTATGGATCTTATAGAGAAAATTACTGGGTAAACGCTTCTCTCCAAACTCGATGAATAAGCTATGATTGTCCCCAGTAAAATTCCGGAAATTGAACCAACGATGAAACCAACTATCGTTTCCCAAAGGGTGGCAAGTATGTGGGGGTGCAATTCTGGAGCGAACATATTTACTATTATCATCGAAGGAGGCGGAAGGATTAGAGGCGACATAAAAAGGCGACTGAACACTTCCCAGATCATAAATATAACTATTGTATAAACGATGATTTCGAGCTTGCTCAGATGTTTTAGCAGAGTTTTGGCACTTTTCATTTTTTATTCCACCCTAAGTTTGTATTTGCGCGGAATGAGCTTCTCTGACACGATGACTATTAAATACACACCTATGCCCAGAATCGCTGCCCATAAAACCATTCCCAGTACTAGTGAATAGTCCACTATCACGATCCCAAGTTGGATCATGTAACCTAGGCCCTGGTATCCCAATAAAAATTCCGCGAGCATGGCTGTCAAGATTGCATACGGTGTAGAAATCTTCAGGCCAGTGAGAATATAGGGCAGGGAATTGGGAAACCTCACTTTTATTAACGTTTGTAAACTCGATGCGCGGTAGGACTTAGCTAGGTCTAATAAATTTTGGTCTATTGTCCTCAACCCGTCTACGGTATTTACAAGGATCGGGAAAAAAGTAACTAAAAAAACACAAACTATTTTAGGCAGGTACCCGAACCCGAACCAAACCACGAATATCGGGGCCAACACCGCTTTGGGGACTGAATTAAGACCATACAGAAAACCGGAAAGCGCCTTCTCCAACTTGGGGATCAAAACAAATAAAAGGCTCACGCCGATTCCTCCAATTACTCCAAAAAGGAATCCGACGATCGCCGTGTATAACGTCGGTGGGAGGTTATTCAGCACAGATTTTGAAACCATTGTTTTAGCTATCGTTTCCAACGGGGGCACGAATAAAGAGGAAACTAGTCCAAGTTTTGGTAAAAACTCCCATAGGGCTAACACAGCAACGATAAGAGCTATTAGTCCAACTCTGCTTTTTATCAATTTTGTTAAGGACTGCATTTTTCTCTCCGCAAGGGGTTTGTCATTCTAACAAAGCAGAATTTTAGAGTAAACGGCATGCCTCTACCCCTTTTCTACACCAAGATGTGCAAGGATCTCTCGTTCCAGTTTGATAAACCTTTTATTGCCCTCGGTCTCGTCAGTTCTTGGCCTGGGGAGATTCACATTTATCATCGCTTTAATACGTGCCGGGCGTTCGGTAAAGACCAGTACCCGGTCTCCAAGGAATACTCCTTCGCGAACATCGTGTGTAACAAATAAAATGGTTTTCTTTGTTTCATGCCAAATTCTCATCAGTTCAAAATCCAGCGTGCGTCTGGTTAAGGCATCCAATGGACCAAACGGTTCGTCCATCAACAAGGTGGAGGGGTCATGGATAAGTCCTCTGCATACGTTTACTCTGGCCTTCATTCCACCTGAGAGTTCATCGGGATAAAAATTCTCAAAGCCTTGCAGGCCGACCAGTTTGATGAGGGATGATGCCTTTTGCAGGTATTTTTTCTTGTCCTCCCTCATGAACTCTATAGGCAACAATATGTTGTCCATGACCGTTCGCCATCTCATTAGAGTTGGATCTTGAAAAACCATGGCCACATCGGGGCGAGGTGCAAGCACTTCTTTTCCATCCACAATAATTTTTCCGCTAGTCGGCGTGTCAAGACCTGTGATCAATCTCAGGAGAGTGGATTTTCCGCACCCGCTTGGCCCCACGATGCTTAGAAACTCCCCTTTATAGACATCGAAAGTAACATTTTGTATAGCACATATGTTCTCCAGCTTTCCACTGCTAAATATTTTTGTAACGTTCTTAACTTCTATCAGCTTTTTGGCCATACAGTATTGCCTCAGGCGTCTATCAGCATGGTATATGCCTATAAATGTTTTCTTCAACGTGTTCGCAAAGCTTCAGAAAGTTTTTTATATTTCTCTCCAAGTTCCTTTGCTTTTTCCTCACTTTCCTCAGGGCTCAATTCCTTACAATCATAATCCAATATACTTTTCATGATTTCATGAGCTTTATCCGTGAAAACAACTGTTCCATCATCTTTGATTTGTTCGATCCCATCAAAGCTCTGAACCATTTCATTTATTTTAACAGCTTCGCCCAGTGTGACATCAGCCGGTAAACAGAGTTCACAACCTCTTTCGTTCAATCTGACCGGGTAACCTCCGATTAACCCCAATGGACCTGGAGCGTTAGTAATTTTATTTTCATCATTCAACATGGCTAATCCATTTTTTATAGCAGACGATGCTACTTGCGAATATACTTCTGTGCCTTTGGGCTCGACGCATCTTTTTTGGACTTCTTTAAATATGTCTTTAACACTCAATTCGTCGGTTATGTCTTCTCCTTCAAAGTACACTCTCAGAATTATTGGCAGGTCGCCGATTGTGCCTTTTTCAAGGACCGATGCGTAATGATAGAAGTGTCCGACCAAACGCACATTTATATTTGCCATTGGAATGTTTTTCATATCGCTTATCACCTTCTGTATTTTTGGCGTCAGCAGGTCGATATTGCCGGCACCGACCGTTGGCGCCAAGCCGATTTTAGATAGAACCGCATGCGTTACATCAGGATAGGAGAGGTTTATCACATGACAACCAACATGCGCTTTTTTGCAGGCTTTCATGAGCTTTAATGGTAGCGTTAAATGCATCGGGAGCCACGGACCAAACCCCGCCTCAAGAAGATCTGAGTAAACCTTTTTTGGCAGTTCATGCATTTGATAGGGTGATTGCAGGGTTGATGTTTGATAGATAAGATCCGGCCCCACCTTTTTTAGAATTTCTGCCGTGTTATCGATATCAAACAGGTCCGCTTTAATAAATTCTATTTTGGGATAAAACCCCTGAAGGGTTGAACCGAATATTGCATTGTTTACCTTTTTTTTACCCCATTCTTCATTTATATCAAGTACCGTTATTGATTTAACACCGTGAACTCTTGAGAGCAGTTCTAATATGTGGCCCCCAAGAGCACCACAACCTACAATTAAAATTTTGCTAATTTTAAACACCCTATTTTGGCACTGTTTTCTTGTTTTTTATCGCTTTCGGTAGTTGTGGTGTAATAATAGAAAAATCAACTTTGATGAGGGCAGTTGGGATAAAAATTTGTTTTCTGCATAAAATTTCCTTTTCATATCGCACTTACAACTATCTATTGATCCGAGTTGAATCAGGTTAACAGCCTCCAAATAATACTTGAGCGCGGCCTAGCGCGTCAAATAAAGCACGCCAAAGTGTCACGGTTGACTTGCTCCTAAACAGCTGAATCCTCCGTCTTTAGGAATCGAGGGGACTTATTTTTTTAATTCTCCAAATTTCCTCAAGGGTATGCGACCACAATACGAAGAGGCCGTGCCTAAAGTATCTTAGAGTCCCCGTGGTCTTTAGTTGGCTTTTTGTTCCAAAGCCTCCTCCTCTAAAAAGATATAAATAGGGGCAAAAACAACAAAATTTAGGTTAAGATGGTGAATAAAAAACAAGCTATAATTGGTCTGGTTATTGTTGTAGTTGTCGTAGCGGCTGTAGCCGTTTATTTTGTAGTTAGTCCCGGCGGAGGAGGGGTAAGAAAATACATAATGTATTTGGACTGGGTTCCGATACCCGCTCACACGCACCTTTTTGTGGCCAAGGAGTTGTATTGGCTTCCGGCTGGTCTGGATGTAGAATTAGTGCGAAGTTCAGGATCATCAGATGTTGCTGCCAAAGTGGGTTCTGGGGTCGGCGACTTTGGTCACCTTGACTATCAAGTTCTTGCCAAAGCCCAAACCGCAGATATCCTTCCCATAACGGCTGTTGATGGCCTAGATGCAAAATTCTCCGGAGGCGTTTACTATATAAAGAACAGAGATGCCGGAAGGGGAATAATTGATGGAAATGATCTGAAAACTTTGGAAGGAAAGATACTAGGAGAGCCAATCTGGTCCAATATTGTAGCTGCCTTCCCCGCATTTTGCAGGCTGGTTGGCGTTGACCCGAGTAAGGTTGAGATAAAGGACATAGATCCAGCGGCCACCTTGGCAGCGGTGCTGAAGGGAGATACTGATATGGCTGGAATGATCTTGGGTGACTGGGGCACTTACAAAGCCGGAATAGAAGCAGAGGGCAAAGAGGCCGGGGCGATATGGTTTGCAGATTATGGGCTCACGTTGGTCGGATATGTTGATGCTGTGAATAACCATGTACTCTATGAAAGACCAGACGATGTTAGAAAATTTGTCGAAGGCGTGCAAAAGGGCTTCCAGTACACTGTTGCCCACCCCGACGAAGCCTTTGCCATCTTCGCCAAGTACGCCGGTTGGGAGGGAAGGGAAGGCTTGGCGAAAGAAATGTATGCATCTACCTACGCTCCCATAATTAATGAAGAAGTCATGAATGCACATGGTATAGGTTACATGGATCCAGCGCTAATGGAATCTTCCTACAAGACCGCCATGGACATGCACCAGATCCCAAGCGAGTTCTGGATAGACTGGCATAAATCGTTCACAAATGAATTTGTAAATCCAAGTATAACTCTTGGACCAATATACTGGAAATAATCTTCACCGACAAAAATTTACTAGAAATTTTGTAATAACTTTAGTAATGACTTTAATACTTAGATGCCACCATACGGTGGATGCAAGTTTTGAATTAATCTTTATTTCTATCTGGAAAGTAAAAGAGGTTCTTGTGTCAAAAATTTTTTAAAATCAACTAAAAGCGAAACAGTTAAATCCTGTACTTGCTTACATTAAGTCTGTTATGAATCTCCTCGTGCCAAAAAATTTGCGGTTCGAGTGTCAGCGATGTGCTCGATGCTGCGGCGACACATCGCATCGTGGTAGAAACTTGCTTCTCACGAAAAGCGAGGTTGAGGAGATATCAGAAAGAACTGGGTTAAATCCCTTGTCATTTGCCTCTCCTATTTCGAATAAAGGACATTATCAATTCAAAATGAAAAAAAGAGGTGGAAAGTGCGTTTTTTTAGATGGCAAAGCCTGTAGAATTTATAATATCCGCCCGCTTGTTTGCCGTTTTTATCCCTTTTCTATGTGCAAGAAAGATAACAAATATGTTTTTGATGTTGCTGAGGATTGTCCAGGTATCGGACTTGGTGAAGTTTTGGACGGCGAAACTTTTGAACTACTGGTTTCAGAGGCACAATTTAAATTAAAAACAAGTTAAAGAGGAAGGGGGTCGAGACATGAGAGAAGCTCCGATCTACTTTGAGGAAGATGAAGATGACAGCGAGAACGAGGAGGAGTTTACGCAGGAAATCAAACGGAGCGTGGTGGAGTTTGTTGTTCGACGTTTTGGCTTATTTAATTCGGCTGACATAGCTCGTGTGCTGAACTGGAAGGTCAGGGATGTTAATCAGGTTCTGAAGTACCTGGAATGTTCGGGCAGGGTAAAACGCGCGAAGTTGGGCAGAACCAGCATCTGGACGCCAGTTGAGGAGCGCCATATCAGCCCCATGTACTATTAGCCCTTATTAAAGTTAAATTAACAGCCAGTTGCGGCTGACTGCGCGGTGGTATATGCCTAAACTTATATTTCAGCCTGAAGATTCTTCTAAAGTGGTGTAATGGTCCAAATGGTGGATATCGGGGAAAAGAAAGTGGTCTTTAGGCTGGCCAAGGCGAGTGGCTTCATCCGCCTCAAAAAAGAAACCCTGAAAAAGATAGAATCCAAAGACGTGCCAAAAGGTGATGTCCTTGCGGTTGCGCAGACAGCCGCAATTATGGCTGTGAAGAAGACCGTGGAACTGGTGCCTCTCACTCATCCAATACCGATCACTGGCACCGATGTGAACATTAAAATAGAAAAAAATGGTGTCCGCGTCGAAGTTGAAGTCAGGAGTACTGGTCAGACAGGCGTCGAGATGGAAGCACTTACCGGAGTAGCAGGCGCGCTTTTGACAGTCTGGGACATGGTGAAGGGTTTGGAAAAGGACGAGTCCGGGCAGTACCCAACCACACGGATTGAGGATATACATGTGGTTAAGAAGGTGAAACGTTGAGTTTTGAGGAACACAGGAAAAAAGCCCCAAAAAAGTTGAGGATAGCGGTTCTGGTGGTTAGCGATACACGCTCGGCAGCGATGGCAAAGGGGCTGGATGAAGATATCTCTGGTAAAATCATCGTTCAGAAGGCCCACGAGGCGGGACACGAGGCGCTGAGGACAATAGTCCCAGATGAGCGGGCAAAGATTCGCAGGGCGGTTAAAGGATTTTTGGCCGATGGAAGAATCGACGCAGTGATAATTACAGGCGGCACGGGTGTGGCCAGTAGGGATGTCACAATCGAAACGGTTGAACCCCTCTATGACAAAGAGCTCCCTGGTTTTGGGGAAATACTTCGTAGGGTGGGCTATGATATGGTAGGGACACCGGCGCTACTTACTAGGGCATCAGCTGGCATAATTAGAAGAAAACCTGTCTTCTGCCTGCCCGGCGCACCCAACGCCGTTGAAACCGCCATGGGGCTCATACTCCCTGAACTGGGGCACGTTGTAAAGCACGCGCGTGACTGAGATGTTTGTTAGAATGCGTGGTTTCACGCAGTACATTAGATTGTCGGAAGCACTAAAGACCATACTCTCGAACATTCGTCCCACGGGTTCGGAAATAGTGCCTTTGGAAAATGCCTTGGGAAGAGTGCTTGCGGAGGACGTTGTTTCGGAGGTCAATGTGCCCCCGTTTGACCGGTCAGCCGTGGATGGCTTCGCGGTCAGAGCGAAGGACACGTTTGGGGCCAGTCCGCAGAGACCGGTAGTGCTGCGCATAGTTGGTTCAGTGGCCATTGGAATACCGACCAGTCTCTCTATAAAAAGAGGCGAGGCGGCGAAGATAATGACTGGTGCAATGATGCCAAGAGGCGCCGATGCTTCGGTGATGGTCGAAAATACCAAAACGAATGGTGTAAAGCTTAAGATATTCGCTCCGGTGACGCCTGGTAAAAATGTTTCGACTCTGGGTGAGGATATCCGCGCCGGTGATGTAGCTTTGAGACGAGGACAGGTACTGCGTCCTCAGGACATAGGGCTGCTGGCTTCGATGGGGAATCTAAGCGCGCGCGTTATTCGAAGGCCAAGTGTTGGGATATTGTCAACAGGCAGTGAGTTGAGGGAGCCTGGCAAAAGATTGACGCCAGCCAAGGTAACAAACGCGAACAGTTACTCACTGGCGGCATACGTGCAGAGATGCGGTGGAATCCCAAAAATTTTAGGCATAGTCCCCGATAAGCCGGAGATTACCAAGAAGATGCTGAGCAAAGCAGCGCTTAACGATATGGTTCTAGTTTCGGGCGGGAGTTCCGTCGGAGAAAAGGATCTTGTTCCAGAGGCAATAGCTAGCGTCGGAAAGTTACTTTTCCATGGGGTGGCAATCAGGCCGGGAAGCCCAACTGGCTTTGGGATCATCCGCGGCAAACCAGTTTTTGCGCTAGCGGGCTTTTCCGTAGCGGCGCTCGTTGCCTTTGACCTTCTTGCAAGGCCGGCTCTCCTAGCAATGCAATGCCTGCCACCAGATTATGGCCGTTATCGCGTTCGGGCGAAGCTGGCGCGGAAGATTAGCTCAGCCTTGGGCCGCTTTGAAGTGGTTAGGGTTAGCTTAAGATGCGAGCAGGGTGTAATTCTGGCTGAGCCAATAGCGATAGCGGGATCAAGCTCCCTCAGCTCGATGACGAAAGCCAACGGTTTCATAGTTGTGCCTGAGGATGTGGAAAGGCTTGAAAAGGGGCACGAGGTCGAGGTCGAGCTATATTAGCGAAATTAAGTAATCGGTCTAAGTTCCGGCGATGACTGAAAAACAAATCCAGGCGTGTTCTCTTTTTCCCACCAAGGCAGCATCTGGTAAAAGATAACATACCCACCAAACTGGATCCTCCAAGCGGGATATGTTGATACGTTTGTCGTCACAGCGGAGGCTTGGATAGTGGCCTCTGCGGGCACGGTCACGATTTTTTCGTTATTTTCATTTTCGCTCCAGGTTCTTGATCTGAGATGTTTAAGCACTGTTTGGGGCGAGTGCAGCCAGCCGGTTAAATAGGCGTTGTCGAGTGAAGGACAGGATATCGGATTTGTTATCTCACCAGCGCCCTCCAGAAGTTCAACTACCCAGGCTGTTTTAATTACCCCTACTTTGATCCCGTTTTCGATTCCGGTAACGCGCATTGTTATTTCACCGGAGCCTAGCTTTATTCTTGCTAAAAGGGAATTGTTGCTCTCCCAAGCATATGATAGTACATCTACATTTTCACCGGGGTGGCGTTCTTTTGCGTTGAAGTAGGCTGCAGCTATCGCGGCGGCTTCTCTGGGTGACTGCTTGGAAAAGTAGTAAAATGGAGGGGGCTCAGCCAAAGGAGTTTGGGCAACTTTCTCTACCTTGGCCTCGATCGGAGCAGCGCTTACAATGATCACATCTCCGCCGCGCATGAAATAAGCTCGACCGCCGGGTAAGAAATTCTCGTTTTCCACAGTAACCACTGCATTAACAACGGCTGAATAGGAGGCTCCAGATCTACGGCCTGCCAATATCCTTACCACAAATACGCTATTGTCCTGTATTGTGATCGCGTATGTGCTACCGCCTAAATCCTGGGGGAGTTCGACACTGGGTTGACCTCCCAATAGCGAGTCGAAAGCCGCTCGAGCCAGCTCGTCAGCGAGGGATTCGGCCAGCTCGTCAACTCTGGTGCTAAGTTGTTGATCATATACTGAAATGAACAAGATGGCAAAAAGCATGGCCAAAATGACGCCAAATAGAATTATCAGGGGAAGATTGTGGGCACCCCTCTCGTCAGCGCTGGTCTCAAGTCGCACGCACATCCACCCCATTCTCCGTACGTTGAATGATAAGGTTTAGACTTTGACCGCTGAAAACTGGACCACTGACGAGTATGCCCACCGAGAAATTCTTTGAGCTGCTCCCGATCTTTATTGATATCTTGTTGTCGGAGAAACTGAGTTCACAGTTCGGCGGAACAAAAATGTCAATATAATCCCTTGACCCCACGTCCTGTGCCGACATAGCCTTGACGCGTTCTGCCAAAAGCTCCGCCTTGATTTCGAATTCCCTCTCAGCAGCCCCACGCTGGTATTCAGAGTACAGGGTAAAACCCAACCCAATGAAAATGGCGGCGAGTATAGCCATCGCCAAATAGTTCAGGGCACCCATACGATCAAACTAATCTAGTCGATTGCTCTAAAAGAGTTAATTATTTTTGTCTTGAATTAACAAAATTTGTTGGCTAGTCATCCATTTGGATTTCCGGTTGATTTAAGAAGCAGCGCTGCTTTTTGAAAATGGGGTGATTTGAATGCCGTATATAGTTACTGCTACAGTTAAAAGCATTAAAGGGAAATGTCGCTGGCACAAGGTCGGGGACAAGGTGGAATTTGTGGGAAACGAGATAAAAGGGCGAATCTGCCATAACGCGTTGCATGCCATTTATCCAATAGCCTACGGGCTTGAATACGGGGCCATATTTCCGTGGTCAAAGAATCCGGACACAGACATTGAAGGATGTCCTGATCCGGTAAATCAAGTGATTTTTGAGATTAAGCGGGGTAGAGAATTAACTTCCAAGGAAGTCGAGAGATTTTACGGTATAAAGCGGCCGAAATGAGCGGACTTATCGGCTTTTTGCTTAAACGACTGGGCCATTGCCTAAAGGTGACGTTTTACGACACATAGATACAACACTCACGATAAAAATAAAGCTTAGGATATTTATCAAAAAGTGTTGGTGGGAGTTATGGACGTCTTTGAGGCCATTCAAAAGAGAAGATCGATACGGGCCTACGAGAAGGCTGCGATTCCAAAAGAGAAGATTGAGAAAATTTTAGAAGCCGCTCGTTTGGCACCATCGGCGATGAACATTCAGCCTTGGTACTTCATTGTGGTGACGGATGCGGAGAAAAAAGAGAAAATTTCCAAGAGCGGTAGATTTGCCGGATTTCTTAAGGAAACTCCGGTTGTAATAGTTGGCTGCGGCGACAGCAGGGCCTCGCCAAAATGGCATGTGGTTGATGTTTCCATAGCTATGCAGAACATGGTCTTGGCGGCTACCGGAGAAGGCCTCGGTACCTGCTGGATTGGAAGCTTTGATGAGAAACTGGTGAAAGATATTTTGAATATCCCTGAACACTATAAGGTGGTCGCTCTTTTAGCGGTTGGCTATCTCCGTAAGAAGTTTGACTTGATGGCAAAAATAGCCCATTTCATTCGCAGGAAGAAGAGATTGAACCAAATAGTTGGTTTTGAGGAGTACAAAGGACGGCTTGAAAAATAAATGATGATTTTAAAATCATCAACGAGATTAATGATATTTTGTTCAACCAATTTTTTTAGATTGATTTTCTTCTTCATCAACCCAGGCGTATTTCCTCTGAAGAGTTTTAGGATAGTATTTTCTCCAATCGTATGAAATCTTTTTCGCCCAATTGACAAAAGCCCGAGGATCTATGTAGCTTTTTAACGACGTGCCAAGGTTGTAGTCCCTAGTTGCGTTTGCGAGATCCAGCTTCAACTTAGCCTCTCTAATCCTTTCTTTTAGTTTTTTTAACTGTCGCGCGCGTGATTCCGACCTAGATTTTTTCTTAACCTCTTCTAGCTTAGCCTCGAGGACTTTAACTCTCTCCTTCTTTTTTTGCAGCGAGATCTCCCAATTCTTAGGAAGCTTTCTTTTGTGATTGCACGTGATCGCAGCTTCGAGATTGGCCATCGTGGCCACATATTTCTTGTTGAACTCTGGATCGTCGGGGCGCACTTTACTCCTGTCTAAGTAGTCCTTGACCACTTTTGTCGCGTGGTATGTTCTAAAAACCTTTGCCGTCAGTCCATTAGCGACTTTACCGAAAAAATCGTTGACCATCTCTGAGCGGATACCATCAAAAATTGGCTTATCAGGGCCATTGATGAAGGATTTCAAATTTTTTATGACAACAGGCAGTGGTTTTATTGTCTTGGTCCACCTCACGGCATCCTTTCCCAAGAAATCAAATGTCACGGTGTTGGAACCCTCAAATTTTATATGACAACCTCTAAGGGTCGTAGCGCCAACCGTGTCCGCCTCGTCCTCGTCCTTTTCATCACCGACTCTCATCTTGAGTTCATCGATAAGATAAGCGACCGTGGCTATCTTTCGAAGCATGATGTCTTCTGATTCGAGATTTTCTTTTATGTGCTCCCTGACTTTGCCGATGACTTTTTCCAGTTCGTTTGCCTTATCAAATTTGTCTTTCTCCCGTTCTTGTTTGAAAAAGGCACTGTCGGCTACCCACACGTACTTTAGCTCCCCTGTTAGTTTGTCTCTCCATTTGGCTATCCAAAGTGATTCGGGCTCGAAGACCCTTCCACCCCAGCTTTGTCCGTTGGGGGTTTGAGGTGTTGGGGCATCGTCCGAGAGGTTGAGAACAATGTCTTCATAGTTCACCCTCGGTTTCCACCTGCCGCGAAGTGGGTGCGAACCCCTCCCCATGAATATTGAAGGAGGTTCCACCGTGTAGTTGCCGATTTCCACGATTTTCCCGTTAACTTCAGCATAACCGTACTTTTGTTTGTTTTCTTCCCGAGCTTTCTTCCTAGCTTCGGCTAGCTTTTTTTTCTCCTCACGCGTCATTTGCTCCTTTCTTGCTTTTTCGGACTCTACCCATTTGATGATGTCTGAGAAATCGAATTCTTCAATCTTGGCCGGAGCTTCGAGGCCTAAGGCTCTCGAGAAGTCGTCCCCGAAGTTTTTTGCGAAAACAGGATCTTTCACGTAGTCGGTTCCTAGCTTCTTAACCCAAGCAACGGCCATTTCCTCCTGTTCAGGGGTCAATTTTATTGTTTTATCCCGGAACTTGATGGAGAACCCCCTCGGTTCGTAGACAGGAATGATGACTCCATTATGTCTTAGCCTTTCCATCTTAAACTCCGTTGTCATTGTATCAACTTATCTTAAAATTGCCTGAGGATATAAAAAATTGATTCGAGGCGTTATTGAGCTGGGTTTGAACGGATTCATGGGTCGATAAATGAACGTGTGAGCGGGTTAAAACATCGTTATTTTCTACCCTCTCGGTATTTATAGTTGAACGCGATATCAAGAAAAGGAATGCACATGGATTCGGAAATGGAAAGAGCCCAAGCACAAACGGTAAAAGTAAAGGATCTAACACCACAGTCTAGGCGTGTTAATGTTGTGGTTAAAGTGATGAGCATTGGGGAACCGAAGGAGATTCCTAATAGGTTCGGCGGTGAGCCTAAGAAGGTGGCTGAGGCCCGCGTGGGCGATGAAACCGGGACAGTATTGCTCTCGCTTTGGCAGGAACAGATAGGTTCGGTCAGCGGAGGAGACGTTTTGTCAATAGAAAATGGCTACGTTTCTCTCGTACAGGGCCACATGCGCCTCAATATTGGCAAATACGGCAAGTTGACAAAGACAGATCAGGAAATCCAGAACATCAACACCGAAGTCGACCTCAGCGCTGCGGAGCACCAGCAAGAGCGCAGAGGTTTTAGGCCGAGGTATGGTGGCGGATATCAGAGTCGTGGCCGCTACGGCAGCAGACGCGGAAGATATTAAATTTTGGTTGATTTCAGCTATCGCTAGTGTTGAAATGGCGTTGTCTAGAAGACCTCAACCCTTCCGTCCTTGCTGACAACGATGCTAAGACTTTTGAGAGCTTTTCTGCGCTTGAGACGTGCAGTTCCAAGGGCTTCGGTTATCATTCTTACAAGCTCTGAATAGTTGTGGGATATTTTGATTTTTCTTTTATCCGCTTCTCTAAAAACTTTCTCAGAAATCTCGTAGACGTTTGAACCAGCCCTGACATCTATTTTTATCGACCAGTTGATCATTTCAACCAACTTCAAAGTGTTTTTAGATTTTCTGATATTCTCCTCTGCAGTTTTTGCTATGGAACTGACGTTGGCCCTGCTTGTGCGCAGTTCCCTGGCTATCTCACTAAGGCTTTTCCCGGCTATCTTCATCTTTAAAATTTCGAACTGTTTTTTTGTCAGATGTGTTCTCTTTATGTCAATCATTTTTGGTTCACATAAGCGATTTATTTACCATTTTTAATATAAAAATATGCCTCTGGTGGTTCCTTGGATGAATTTAAATTCGACCGCATGGAGTTCGCTGGTTCGCTAGCCGACCTTGGGACAATGTTGCCCCTTTTGATACCTCTGATAGTCATCAACGGCTTAAACGCCACAGTTGCTCTTTTGGTGGTTGGTTTGTTCTATATTGGGGCCGGCCTGTACTATAAGATACCCGTCCCCGTACAGCCACTTAAAGCTGTGGCCGTAATCGCCATCACGGCTGGGCTTTCGGCTCCGGTAATTGCCGCCTCTGGTTTGATCATGGGCTTGTTGATGCTTTTAATGGGTTCAACGGGGCTAATCGCCCAGATCGATCGGGTGTTTTCAAAGCCGGTTATCCGCGGGGTGCAAGTCGCCTTGGGCCTACTTTTGTTTGCAAAAGCGGCGCAATATATCATTAGTCCAAAGTTTTTCATCAGCGGGGAGTCGATGACATTGATGGGCATGCCGCTTAACATAGTTTTGGGTTTAGCAGGGGTTTTGATAGCGGCATTGTTGCTTACTAACAAAAAAATTCCTGCGGCAATAATTCTCGTTTCTTTTGGTTTTTTAGTTGGTTTGGTTTTCAAGGCCCCAAACTTTACGTTAGGGCCACAAATTCCATCTATCCAGATACCAACGGCGTTAGAAATTCAGACGGCTCTGTTAATTTTAGTTTTGCCGCAGATTCCGGTCACTATTTCCAATGCTGTAATTTCTACGTCTGACCTATCTAAAAAATACTTTGGAAGCAGAGGAACAAGGGCGTCTTCAAGGGCCCTAGCCTGCAGCATTGGTTTAGCTAATTTAGTCGCAGGGACATTAGGTGGAATGCCGATGTGCCATGGTTCAGGTGGATTGGCCGCCCATTATCACTTCGGTGCGAGAACGGGGGGTTCAAACCTTATCATAGGTGGTATTTTCATAATCTTGGCTTTATTACTTGGCTCAAGCGCTGTATCGATCCTCGCCCTGATTCCATTGTCCATCCTTGGGGTAATGTTGGCCTTTACTGGAATTCGGATGATGCTTCTGGCCGCAGATATAAGGGAACAAAAGGATCAGCTGATAATGTTTACGATTGTGGGCCTTGCCATGGTTACGGATATGGCGATAGCTTTTATGACTGGCATAGTCTTATACTACATACTGAAATGGTGGTCTTTGTGGCAGAGAAAGTAAGAGTCGAAGACGCAGTCGGAAAAAAACTGGCGCACGATGTTGTGTGCTATGGGCCAGGACTGAAAAGCGTTAGTTATAAACGTGGCCATGTGGTCACAGCCGGGGACATAGAACGGTTGAAGGATACTGGTGACTATTATGTTTTGATAGAAGATGAAGCAGAGAAAGGAGTTCACGAGGAGGATGCTGCAATAAGAATGGCGCGGGCCTCGATAGATTCAAGCGTGTTTTACTCAAGACCACACCAGGGAAAAGTCAATTTACTTGCAAAGATCTCAGGCCTCCTCAAGGTTAAGTCAGAGATAGTCAAACAAGTTAACCTAATAGATGATTTCGTGTTCGCTACCAAGTCAAGCAACATCTGGGTTAAAAAAGGAGAACTTTTGGGCTCGGTAAAGATAGTTCCTCTTACCGTGGATGAGCCCCGCATGAAAAAAGTAGAAAAAATATTGAATAGTAACAAACCGGTGATCAGGATACTGCCTTTAAAAGTCAAAAAAGTTGCCCTCGTCATAACAGGTACTGAAGTTTACGAGGGCAGGATAAAGGACGCCTTCTTTCCCATTCTGAGCGCAAAGCTTGCCGAATACGGTTTGAAAATAAAAGGGAAAGTAATCGTACCAGACGACCTCGAGAAGATAAAGGAGAAAATAATGGCCTTCAAGAGGGGTGGTTATGATTTTATCCTTGTCGCCAGTGGGATGGCTGTTGATGCCGGAGATGTCACTCCAGCAGCCATAAGAAAGACCGGAGCCGAGGTGGTCACGCGCGGCGTTCCGGTATTTCCTGGTTCGATGGCTATGTTGGCTTATCTTGACGGCACGCCGGTCATGGGGCTCCCGGCCTGCGTAATTCCAGATAAGGTCACGAGCTTTGATGTCTTGTTGCCTCGCGTCTTGGCTGGCGATAAAATAACAAAGGAAGAAATCGCTGGGTTAGGGCACGGTGGGATGCTGTGATCGGCGCCGTGATTTTGGGCGCTGGGGAGTCTAAACGGATGGGGACCCAGAAGCTCCTCCTCGACATAAAAGGGAAGCCGATGATAGAATGGGTTATAAAGTCCTTTAGGGAGGTTGCTGACGAGATAATAGTTGTCCTGGGGCATAAGCCAGAGCTGCTCATCCCTTTTTTGGAGAAACTGGGGGTGGGCTGGACAATTAACCTTGATTACCCTGAAGGTATGGTCACATCGGTCAAGGAAGGTTTGAAAAAGTTAAAGGACCTAGATGCCGTTTTCATTGCACTAGGGGACCAGCCGATTGTTAGGGTAGATTTTCTGAAAAAGGCGATAGAATATTGGAGGGAAGGTGCGAAAATAGTGTGTCCGATCGTCAACGGGAAAAAGGGCCATCCTGTTTTGTTTGATAAAAGTTTGTTTGGGGAGATCCTTGCGCTTGGGAAAGATCAATTTTTGCGGGATGTCATACATAGGCATAAAGACAGTCTTCAAGTCGTGGAGTCTGAAGATTGGGCCATCACAGATCTCGACACGCCAGAGAACCTAGAGGCGTTTAAAAGGAAATTTTAAGGCTCTTGCCGGATGCATTTGGCTTCCGGCGCTCTTTTATTATTTCGGCTATTATGCTGACGGCAATCTCCTCCGGGGATTCGGCACCTATGTCCAAACCGACCGGCGCGTGGACCATCTTTACCTTTTCCTCGGAGACCCCCTCGTCAATTAATTTTCTAAAAGCCAGGGCTGCTTTCCTCTTGCTTCCAACCATGCCGATGTATGCTGCACCGGAGTCAATGACAGCTTTCAGGGCATCCTCATCGTATTTGTGTCCCGTGGCTATGACTATGTATGTCTGGGGAGTGATCGCGGCTAATTTAGCCCCTTTCTCCACCGTTTCAGGGATGACCTCAACAAACTCTGGAAACTCCTCCTTCCTCGCTGCCGGGTCGATCACGGTTACCGCGAAGCCCACGTTATGGCCCAGCTTTGCCAGTTGAGCGCCTATGTTTCCACCGCCCACAATCAGCAACTTAGGGGTGGGTTTGATGACCTCAATGTAGACCTCAGCCATCCCGCCGCACTTCATCCCTATGCCTCCTAGCTCTTCTTCCTCTAGGGTCACGCTGATGGTCTTTGATTTGCCCTCCTTTATGGCTTCTATGGCCTCAGCTACTGCTCCCGATTCCACGCAGTCGCCCCCGATAGTTCCGAAAGTGCTACCGTCAGGTAAGACGATCATCTTTGCCCCGGCTTTTCTCGGCGTGGAACCCTCGGTCTTAACGATGGTCACGACTGCGAACGTTTCGCCTTTAGCCAAAAACTCGTTGATTTTTCTAAAAATCTTCTCGTGCATGGATTCAGACTTGTCTTTTCGCTGAACTATTTAATCATTTTCTATTTTTAATCAAAGCAGCTTAACCTGTTTGAGGCTAAATTTTTCTTGTAACTGTTCACCTTTCCGGCAAACCGGAACCATCTACTCTAGCTTCTAGATATCTTCTCCCGAAGTCCATGAAGCTCATCCCGCGCATCCTGCATGTCTCATTCACCGTCATGAGAACCGCATG
>Ga0315298_1004977_pt1 | contig 19330 bp, 14 predicted proteins | sample WHS_1_MG_FD_203077 | JGI IMG/M metagenome (GOLD analysis project Ga0315298, IMG submission 203077) | Extremophilic microbial mat communities from Washburn Hot Springs, YNP, Wyoming, USA - WHS_1_MG | ecosystem: Environmental > Aquatic > Thermal springs > Hot (42-90C) | place: USA: Wyoming...
GATGCAATCACCATTAATATTTCAACATTCGCTTTTCAAAATTGAATCATCAAGGTTTAGTTTATTCTTTTGCCCTCTTTGGTGAAAATGTGAATACTTTGTGGGTTAAAAGTTAAATGAACATCTGCTTTGTTCTTTGCTGTTATGTTTGTTTCTTTGGTAATGAAGGAATAAAGGTTGCTTTCGTCGCCAAAGTAGGCAATTAGGTCGTAACCTGTGTATTCGTATGTATTTATCCTTGTGCTGATTATTCCATCCGCTTCGTTGGTCAAAAGCAAATCTTCGGGGCGAAGCCCAAGTATCAATTCTTTCTGACTTCGAAGCACTGCTAACACTGATTCGCTCAACCAAGGCAAGAAAGTCTTTAAATTCAACTGGAAAAGCCCACTTTTCTCGTGAAAAACCTCACCTTCGAGCGTTACATAGAATAAGTTCATCTGTGGTGAGCCAATAAAAGTTGCAACGAAAGTATTTGCTGGACGGTAGTAGACTTCCTTTGGCGTGCCAATTTGCTGGATTTCGCCATCTCGCAAAACTGCAACTTTCGTTCCCATTGTCAATGCTTCAATCTGGTCGTGGGTAACATAAATCGAAGGGATTTTAAGTTGTTGGACAAGATTGACAATTTCGGTTCTCATCAAAACGCGCAGTTTAGCGTCCAGATTCGACAATGGCTCGTCGAACAAAAATATGTTAGGCTGGCGTATGATTGCTCTGCCGAGAGCAACTCGTTGCCTTTCCCCGCCCGACAATTCCTTTGGCTTGTAAGTCAATTTCTGGTCGAGTTGCAACATCTTTGCGATTTCAACAACTCGCTGTTTAACAATATCTTTGGGCGTCTTTTTTATTGTTAATGGGAATGCCAGATTCTCGAAAACATTTAAGTGTGGATAAAGAGCATAATTTTGGAAAACCATACCAATGTTTCTGTCGCCGGGCGGAACATCGTTCCATACTTTTCCATCGAAAACGATTTTGCCTTCGGTGGCTTGTTCCAGCCCCGAAATTATCCGCAGCAATGTCGTTTTTCCGCATCCCGAAGGTCCAACAAGAACAAGAAAATCATCTTCGCCTACTTCGAAAGAGATGTTCTTCAGAACAAATTGTTCATTGAATTTTTTTGCAATGTTCTCCAGTATTAACTTTTTCATATCAATAATGCTAAGTCTAAAAAATTTACTTTTGCTTCGTTATGCTTTTCATCCACATTTCAATCGATTCGAAAAAGCCCTGAGCAAACTTCTTCGGCAAAATAGGATATTCATAAGTATAGCCTGTTCTTGCCTTTTGGAAAAGGTGATTAGCCTTCGGAACGATTTTGATTTTAATACCTGGCTTTTTCCGCAGATGATTTATCCTTTCCGCATTAAGTTTAGCAGGAACTTGGGTGTCGAGTTCACCAAAAAGGAAAAGAATGGGGCATTGAACTTTTTCGATGTAAATGAGCGGGTCGGTATCGATAAAAGTTCGGAACCAGTCGGAACGCATTGATTCTAACTGTAATTGTATGTTTCTTTCAATCATTGTTTTCGATATTTGCGAAGAAATTTCTTCGGGGTAAAATTCGAGTTGTTTCTTTGCCTGTTGCAATAGAATCTGCCGTGCTCTTTCGAAATCGCCATTGTTCCGCACAATATTGTAGATTTCCCTTTGTTGATTCAAAGTTTCTTGGATTAAGCTGTCGGGAGCATTTTGCCCTAACATTTGAATCCGAATTTGTTCGACGATGAGGCTATCGCCACGAACAGTTGGACCAGCCATACTGATGACAAAGCCAATGTCCTTGCGTTTCGATGCTACAACGAATGCCACAATTGCCCCTTCGCTGTGCCCCAGAAGCCCAATTGCAGTGGTGTCCACATCATCCCGTGTTTTGAGGAACTCAATAGCCGCCTCGATGTCCGAGGCAAAATCGAAAATGGTTTCCGAAGTTCCGGGGATTTCGGTGGAACCGCCCGTGCCCCTGTCGTCCATTCGCAATGTGGCATAACCATTCCGAACAAGTCTGTCGGAAATCATCTTGAAAATTTTAAATCCGAAGATATTTTCGTCGCGGTCTTGTTTTCCGCTCCCGCTTATGAATATGACAACGGGATATTTTTTCTGTTCAGATAAACGGGTAAAAGTTCCAGCAAGTTGAACTTCGCCATTGCGAATAGCCACCTCTTCTTCGTGAATTGGAATGCTTTGCAAAGTATCCTCTTGTTCTTCAATTAATGGCTCGAGTTCGAATGTTCCCACCATACCCATCTGCCGGAAAGAGCCAGAAATAAATGCTTTCTCCGTTCCGGGATTTGAAATTCGACCGGAAAACTTTGCCACGTTCATAACATTCGCAATCAGGTCGAACCAAATTGAATCTTTTGAACAACTGATATTTGAAAGTTTCAATCCGTAAGCGTTTTGCTGTGGAATGTCGATTTTCCCAGTGAGCTTTTTGCTCGAATCAACATCGAGACAAATTTTAATTGCAAGGACTTGACGAAGGATGTCGATCTTACCAATCCAGCATCCCACGAAGTTTTTTTCGCTTGCAAATAAATTTGCTGAAATCAACATAAGGATGATGAAGATTTTCGTTTTCATTCTTTCTCTCTTTATTTTATTACCATTTTTCATAATGAATTTTTTCGGGTTTAAACTTGTCTTTGGGTTGGTCTTCCCCCGTTGGTATGCCAATAGCAATTGCATTAAGAGGGATTATGCTTCTTGGAATTCCCAAAAGTTTTCGAACGAACTCAATTCTGTCGATATTAGGATAAACTGCAGTCCAAACAGCACCAAGACCAAGAGCCTCGACAGCGATTAATATATTTTGGCTGGCACAGGTGCAATCGATTATTGCATATTCTTTCAGTTTGCGGTGTGCCAGTTCGGGGATAGCACAAACAACGATGCAGGCTCCCGCCATTTGCATCATCGCTGCATAGGGAAGATTGTCTGCCATTGCTTGCAGCGTGCCTTTGTCTTTGATAAGGATAAATTCCCAAGGTTGCATATTAACCGCCGATGGAGCCGACATCCCCGCTCGAAGTAATATCTGGAGTTTGTCGTCGGGAACATCCTCTCCCGTGAAGTTTCTTACGCTTTTCCTATTAAAAATCGCTTCTAATGCATCCATTTCCCTTCTTCATTTATTTTTAATAATTTTTTCTACTTCAACAAGTTCAAAATTCGAGCCATCGAAAATTCCGCAAAGTGGGGTATCGAGCCAACTGCCTAAATTTACATACACTCCACCATTGTATTGTTTAAAATCTGCTTTGTGGGTGTGTCCCATAACAACGAAGTCGAAGCCTTCGTCGATTTTCTTCTTTGCAAAATCGAAAAGGGAATCGAAATCTTTCATCTGGCGACGGGTTGTGTAATTTCGGCTTTTCTTCGATGACCCCGAAGCAATGCGAATACCAATATCGGGATGGATAAGCCGAAAAAGTGATTGCACAAAACTATTTCTCAAGAATTTCTTAAGAATCAAATAACCTTTGTCGTTGGCAATCTTTCCGTCACCATGCGAAATGTAAAATTTTTTCCCATAAAAAGTTGCCCGAAAGTCATCGGGAATAACCTCGATGCCAAGTTCTTCGGGGAAAAATCGATAATGCCCGAAATCGTGATTGCCCATTAAGTAAATAATTTCCACCCCATTGTCCTTTAAATCCATAAGTTTGGTGACGACCCTAAAAAAGTCTTTAGGAATTACATATTTGTAATCGAACCAATAGTCGAACAAATCGCCGACGATTACAAGGGTGGTTCCAGAAACGGGAAGCGTATTCAGAAAAGCGAGAAGGAGTTCCTGTCGCTCTTTCTCGGTCGCTCGGTCGTAATAGCCAAGATGTAAATCGGAAATAAAATAAACCAAGTTCCCAATGCAAAATTTACCAAAAAACTAAATTAATTGATTTTACGAACATTTCAGTATATTTGTGTTGGTTAAAATTTAATTTTAAAGAAAATGAAAAGAAAGCAAATTCAAATATTGATTATTGCATTGCTTTTGACGGGATGCTTTTCTATTCGAACGCCGTTTATCCCAACCCAGTATTATACTTTAAACCAACAGCCCTTTTCGTTTAAAAATATTGCTGAATTAGAAACATTCATACTCTTCAAGGATTTTTCCGTTCCCGAAGAATTGGTCGAAAACAAAATTATGGTTTGGTTCGAGGATGGTTCTGTCCAAAAATATAATTACCACCGATTTACAACCGATTACCCCGAGTTGATAAATAATTTTATCTTCACAAGGCTGAACTTGTCGAAAGCGTTTAAGTATGGAATTTCGAATTCGAGTTCCACAATTGTCCCAAACTTTATTTTAGAAGGCAAAGTCTTTGAGTTCCGTGCATATAGCGACAGCAAGGACAAAAGCAAAAACTGGGTCAATGTTGCTATTCAAGTAAATTTACTCAAATATGTTCCTATAACTAATCAGAACAAAGTGGTGCTTTCGAAAGTTTATACGCAAAAGGTGGAACGCAGTAGCCGAGAGGTTGCTACTATTCCACAGGCTTTTTCCATTGCATTGTCAACTATTGTGGATAAAATGTTGATTGATTTGCAAACTGCAACAGCCGAAGCAGAGTAAAAATGGAACTTGTTAGATTTCATTACAGAACAATTACCTCGACGAACGATTTTGCAAAGGAATTGCTTTTGCAACACAACTTTGTCATTGTTACTGCCGATTATCAAACTCAAGGACGTGGGCGGAACAAGAATAAGTGGGAAGGAAGTCACGGCTTGAATCTTTATGCTTCCTTTGGTATAAAATATCAGAATCTGCGAAGAGTGGAGGAAGTATCGTATCTTCAAGGATTAGGAGCATTGGCAACGATTTATTCGTTAAGGGAGGTTGCACCGAATTTCCATTTCGTGTTGAAATATCCAAACGATGTTTATGCGAAGTGTCCCAATGGTCTTTTTCGCAAGATTTCGGGAATTCTCATTGAACATCAATTTTTAGGAGAGTTTTGCACATCGAGTGTAATTGGAATTGGAATAAACATTAATCAAACAACTTTTCCCGATGAGATAAAAGAGAAAGCAACATCGCTTAAACTACTTGGCAAAGAGGAAAAGCCCGACATTCTCTGCGAACATTTGATTGCACAAGTGCAAAAACTTTTTGAACTTTATCCCCACGAGATTATGAATCTTTGGGAAATAGAATTGAATTTGTCGGGCAAACAAATAAGAGTTATCACTACAAATCAAGTATTTACAGCCGAAGGTATAGATTTTTTGGGGCGTTTGTTCGGGAAAACACTTGATAACGAAAAAGTTTTTGTAACCGATGGAGATTCTGTAGTCTATGAACTCGAGTAAAAGTTTTTTGGAACAAACTCTGGCGATTGATTTCGGCAACAGCCGAATGAAAATTCTTTGCGGTAAAGATTTGAAAGCAATAAGGTATAATAAAAACTATCTGGAAAATTTCAAAAAATACTTTTACCAAAAAGTCCAAAAGCCCGTTAGAATACTTTATTCAAGCGTAAACGAAAGGAATTCGAACGAGGTAATCAACTTCTTGGTTTCCCAGCCCGATGTGTATATTTACAATATCAATGACCTAATCAGTAAGCAAAGGAAAGTAAACATCAACAATTATTTTTGGGTTGGAACCGACCGCATACTCGGGTTGATTTCTGCGGCGGAGGAATTTGGAGCACCTGTTTTGACTGTTGATTTTGGCACTGCTGTTACGATTAATTGCATTGATGAGAATCGGAATTTTTTGGGGGGAGTGATTTTCCCCGGCATCGAACTTCAATTGAAGTCGCTTCAAGAAAATACTTTTTTCCTTAAAAATGTGCAGTTGAAAAAGGAGCCATCGGAAAAAGTAATTGAAATCAACACCGAAATGGCAATTTCGAGCGGAATAATCAATTCGGTCTGGGGCGGAGTGGCTTACATCATCGATACGATAAAAAAAGAGGTTTTCGCAGGGCAAAGCATCCCTGTGATTTTCACTGGTGGCGGATTTGAATATATTCGCCCAAAGTTCGAGCAATGGGAATACGAAAAGAAGTATTTTCGCAAAAATCTTGTTCTCGAAGGTATCCTTGTGCTTGCACGCTCAATCAAACAATATCTGATTGGTTTCGAGAGTAAGTAAATAAAACGGAGATAATTTCGTCGTTCCAATTGAATAAGATTTAGGAAAGTAATGGAAGGACAATTCTCGAATAGAGTTCATGATGTGCTTCGGTATAGTCGCGAAGAAGCCATCCGGTTTGGGAACGATTATATCGGCACCGAGCATATCCTTTTAGGTATAATCCGAGAAGGAGAAGGTATTGCTGTAAAAATTTTGAAGAATCTCGGAATCGATTTGGAAAAATTGCGCCATCGAATTGAATCCCAATTGGAACGAAGCTATATTGGTGCAATGACTGGGCAAATTGCATTGAGCAAGCAAGCCGAAAAAGTTCTGCGACTTACTCCTTTGGAAGCAAAAATTTACAAATCCGACATCGTCGGAACCGAGCATCTACTCCTTGCTATGCTCCGAGACGAAAACAACATTGCCAAGGACATTTTGAAGGAATTCGATATAAATTACGACAAGGTCAAAAACGAGTTAGATAATATCATTAGCGGGCGTTCTTGGGAGCATTCAGCAAGTAAACCTTTTACTCCTTCAACACAAATGCCGAGGTCAACAATGAAAGAAAAAGTAAAAACGCCAGTTTTGGACAACTTTGGTCGTGACTTAACAAAACTGGCAATGGAAGATAAACTCGACCCCGTTATCGGTCGAGAAAAGGAAATCGAACGCGTTTCGCAAATCCTCGCCCGACGGAAAAAGAACAACCCTGTGCTGATTGGTGAGCCAGGGGTTGGCAAAACTGCAATTGTCGAAGGTCTGGCTCTAAGAATCGTGCAAAGGAAAGTGCCTCGCACTCTTTTGGATAAACGCATTGTGAGCTTAGACCTTGCTTCGCTTGTGGCTGGAACCAAATATCGTGGCCAATTCGAAGAGAGAATGAAAGCAGTGTTAAATGAACTTGAGCGAGCCAAAGATGTAATTTTGTTCATAGATGAATTGCATACGATAGTCGGGGCTGGTGGCGCTTCGGGTTCGCTCGATGCCTCGAATATTTTTAAGCCTGCCCTCTCGCGTGGCGAAATTCAATGCATTGGAGCTACAACATTGGACGAGTATCGTCAATACATTGAAAAAGACGGAGCTCTCGAGCGCCGTTTCCAAAAGGTTTTGATTGACCCGCCTACGCCCGAAGAGACAAAGGAAATCCTCGAAAAGATTAAAGACCGTTACGAAGAGCATCACAACGTCAAGTATACCCCCGAGGCGATCGATGCCTGTGTTCGCCTTTCCGATAGATACATCACCGATAGGTATTTTCCCGACAAAGCAATCGATGTTCTGGACGAAGCAGGTGCCCGCGTTCATTTAGCCAACATCAGCGTCCCTAAAAATATTCTTGAGCTGGAAGAAAAAATCGAAGACGTTCGCCGGCAAAAGAATCTTGTCGTAAAAAGCCAGAATTTCGAAGAAGCAGCCCGGTTACGCGATTTGGAGAAGAAACTCCAAGCCGACTTGGAGAAAGCCAAAATCGAATGGGAAATTAAAGCAAGCGAGACTTATTATCCTGTGACCGAAGATGATGTTGCCGATGTTGTTGCTATGATGACCGGAATTCCTGTGAACAAGATTGCCGAAAGCGAGACCGAGAAACTGATGAGACTGCCCGAAGAGTTAAAGAAAATGGTGGTTGGACAGGACGAGGCAATTGAGCATCTAACAAAGGCAATTCGGCGAGCCCGAGCTGGACTTAAAGACCCGCACAGACCAATTGGCTCGTTTATGTTTCTTGGACCAACAGGAGTTGGCAAGACCGAGCTTGCCAAAGCACTTGCCCGAGCACTTTTCAATAGCGAAGATGCTTTGATTCGTATCGATATGAGCGAGTATATGGAAAAATTCTCGGTATCGCGCCTCGTTGGTGCTCCTCCGGGTTATGTGGGATACGAAGAAGGCGGACAACTCACGGAAAAAGTAAGGCGTCGCCCATACAGTATTATTTTGCTGGATGAGATTGAAAAGGCACATCCCGAGGTCTTCAACATTTTGCTTCAAGTTTTCGACGATGGTATTTTAACCGATGGACTTGGTAGACGCGTCGATTTCAAGAACACAATTATTATTATGACTTCCAATGTTGGAACGAAAGAGCTCAAAATCGGTAGCAAACTTGGATTTGTTGAACCAACGAATGAAGACGAATACCAAGCTATTAAGTCCTCGATTGAAGATGCTGTTAAAAGGCTATTTAACCCCGAATTTATCAACAGGATTGATGATTTCATAATCTTCCGAAAGCTTACGAAAGAACACATTTACCAAATTATCGATATACAATTGGAAGACTTGCGTCGCCGGCTTAAAGACCGAAATCTTTCGCTCGAACTCACTCAAGCTGCAAAGGATTTCTTAGTGGAAAAAGGGTTCGACGAAAAGTTTGGTGCACGCCCCTTGAAGCGAGCTTTGATGCAATATGTTGAAGATGAACTTGCCGAGGTCCTTTTAGCTGGCAACGTTAAGGTGAACACAAAAATTGTTGCCGACCTCGACGAATCGGGCAAAAAGTTAAAGTTCACTTTCGTTGAACTTCCGCCAATTGCCTCCGACAGCAAAATCGATAATTTCGACTTCGAGAATCTTTTCGTCGAAGACAAAGCAGTCGAAAACAAAATTCAAAACGACGTTACAGACTTAAACTAATACAAAAACAAGCCCATAATTGTTTTTTCGATTTACGCACTGGCAATTATGGGCTTTCTTTTTCTTCCGAGCCTCTCATACCAATCGAAATTATTTACTTCAAATCATTAATGTTTTCAATTTGAATGAACTTTCGTTCAAATTTAATTTTACGAGAAAAGTGAGTAAAAAAGGCAACATCAAAGTGGGAAATAACATTGTGAAGAATGTAAATACTTAAAAATGAAGGAATAACAAATCTCGTTGTGCTCCTTGGGGGACTCGAACCCCCGACCCGCTGATTAAGAGTCAGCTGCTCTGGCCAACTGAGCTAAAGGAGCAAACAAAATTAATAAAATTTTTTCAAATTTATAGCGTTTATTTTATTGAATTTTGTGGTGAGATATGGTTAGATACATCGCCGTTTTCTTTTCCTTCCTTCTTTTCTTGAATTACTTATCGTTTTGTTACGACCCAAGTTTGCTTGCCTATTGGAGTTTCGACGAAGGGAACGCCAGAGATGTCAGTGGCAATGGATACGATGGCATAATGGTCAACAATCCGACATTCGTTCAGGGAGTTTCGGGAAAAGCAATTCATTTCCAAGGCAAAGGATATTATATTCCCACCAACGGAGGCGATGAACGGAAAATTGGTTCACACGTTTTGCTTCCCCCAATCGACCTCCATCAGTTAGACGAGTTTTCCATCACGATGTGGGTCAAGCACGAAGGATTTTCAAACTACTATGGTGATGCTTATTTGTGGTTTGGACACTATCAAAAAGGTTACCTATGTATTCAAAATCACGTTTTTGAAATAAGAAACGATTTTAATTTATATTATCAATTTACTGTTGCAGGCTTAAATTTTAGCAATACAATTGAAATGCCTTTTGATGAAAAATATAAAAATGTATGGGTGTGTTTGGGGATGGTTTACCGAAAAAATTGGCTTTATGCATATGTCAATGGAATTCTTATTGATTCTATGATGATGAAAGTTAATTATGAGCTTTCTTATTTTGCATTAGCTCGTTCTTGGTGGTATTACGATGGCGAGGAGCGGAACTCAGCCCGATTCACTGGTGCAATCGATGAAGTTAAAATTTGGAAAAAAGCATTGACCGAAGAGGAAATTCGTGCCGAATGTTCCAACTGCGGTCCAATGTCATTCGAATATGCCGACTTCCATTCCTCTCCAAATCTGAATCTCATTGGTTCTGCAAGATTTGATGGAAACACAATCGTGCTCACCCCTTCGTTGAGTAACCAAGCTGGTGCAGTTTGGACAAGCACAAAAGTACCTCTGGGCAATGGATTTGAAACTGAATTCAAATTCAGGATGCGAGATGGAATAAACACTATGCACAAAGAAGAACATTATCAAGGAGCCGATGGAATTGCATTTGTCATTCAAAACTATTCGAACAAGACAGTTGGACTAACAGGTGGCGGAATAGGATATTCTGGATTGCCACGATGTTTAGCAATTGAAATCGACACATACGCAAACGACAGTTTGCAGATAGAGAATTACAACGACCCGAATGATAATCACATTGCAGTGTTGAGCGGTGGATTGGGGGAGATAAAATCGGAGCATCGTTCACCATACTTAATAGCAGAGAACAAAGGAATAATGCCATTGCGGGTAGATGGGACAATATATTTTGTCAAGATACAATATAGTGAGAATGAATTAAAGGTATGGATAGACACAAGCGAAAGATATGGTGAGCCAGTGATAGATGTAAAGGATGTAGACATAGTGAATATGTTAGGATTGGACGGGGAGGGATGGGGGTACATTGGAATAACATCGGCAACAGGGAATGCATACGAACGACACGAACTCTTGGCTTGGAAATTCTGCACATTTAGTTATACATTTGTTTCTTCGATTGAAGAAAAAAATGTTTCAGATAATAAAGATAAAGAATTTCTGATTGTAACCGAGCAAAATCCGAAAATCCTGATACGGAGTTATAATTATTATAAAATTGAAATATTCAATTCGAATGGAATGCTTGTGTACAAATCCGAGCAGAACTTAAACAATGGAAATGAGTATTGCGAACTTAATTTCTCTTTGTTGCCCACAGGAATTTACTTTATAAAAGTTTCAGCAAAAGAACAAATTTCTATTTTTAAAGTCTTACAAATAAAATAATTGTTAGGGGGTTTTATTCTTTTGAAAAACCAGAACATTTGTGGACGCAAGAGAAGGGAAAATTCTATTGAATATGTAAGTATATTTTGTTGTGCCAAAACCACGGTTATAATAGATTACCCTATAATCTAATTTCTTAAAAAATTTTTTAATCGACAAAGGTTGGCAAAGGTGAACAGCATCGTCATCACTTCTTTCGAAAGCAATTTTGGAGTTTTTCATCCTCGGTTGAATTAAAATAAATTTTGGTTCTTTTGAAAAAAGGTTTTCAAAATACCATTTAAGACTTCTAAAAATACCGAAAAATGCATCGAAAATATTGTTCAATTGCCAAAAGCGGTCTTTTTTTGTTAAAATATAAAAGAATCCAGTTATGTAAGCATTGATTCCAGACCAGTTGGGACATAAAATAATAACATAACCTCCGGGTTTTAATACGCGGTCAATTTCCTTCAAAAATTTTTCAACAAAAACAATATGCTCAAGTACACACAAAGAAGAAACGGCGTCGAAATACTCATTCTCGAAAGGAATTGCATCATCTATATATGAAACAAGCTTGGCATTCTTGTTTTTTATTTGTTGGGAATATTCTATCAACTTCTCCTGCGAAAAATAATCTAACCCAATAACTTCTTTAAAACCATATTCGGCAATTGTATCGGGGATTCGCCAAGAACCGGAACCTAAATCTAAGATTTTGGAATCCTTATTTTTTACAACCTTTGCAATAAAGTTTGCATATTCAGTATAAACGGACTGAGGACGCTCCATCAGTCCATAATTCTCAGGGCGTTCTAGGTAAAACTCCTTTAGAGAATCTTGGACTTTTTCTAAATCTTCGGCTTTTAGCCTCTTGGGGTTAATTCTCATTATATTTGAATGAATTGCTTATTTCTTCAAACTTCCCATTAGTTTTTCGCGTTCCTCGTCGGAGAGCATATCCATAATCGATATTCCACTGCTCAATGGTTTTGTTTCGTAATTCTTGGGGTTTGGATTGCGTTTCGGGTTCTGTGGCGCCGAACGAGGTGCAGTGTCTTCTTCCTCCTCGGCTAAGCCAAGGATTAACGACTCCTCTTCGGGCACAATATCGGCAATGTATACCTTCAATCTATCGCCTTGCTTCAGTGGTATCTTGTTCCCCCGCAATATCTTTTTCATCTTGCTTCGAGGCAAGAATCCATCCAATTCAGGCGAAATCGAAACTACGCAACCTTGGGGAACAACTTGCAGAACTTTGCCCTCGTAAACTGAATTTATCGGATATTTTTCGTGTAATTTAGGCCAAGGATTTTCCTGCGTTCTCTTCATACTTAATGAAATAGTCTTTTTTTCAGCATTGAAGTCGATAACAACGACTTCGACTTTGTCTCCGACTTTAAGCATTTCGCTTGGGCGGCGCAACCGGCGAGTCCACGAAATCTCCGGCGTTCGTAGAAGCCCTTCGACCATAGGTTCAAGTTCAACAAATGCTCCGAAGTCGGTCATTCGACGAACTACGCCAGTATGGCGAGTTCCAACTCCATATTTCTCTTCGGTCGCAGGCCATTTCTTTGTGTCGACTAACTCTTTTCGACTTAATGCAATTCGTTTATTTGCCTTGTCGACTTCAACAATCACAGCTTTTAAAGTATCTCCAATTTTGAAATGTTCTTTTAGATTATCAATTCGATATGGTGCAAGGCGGGAGACGTGGATTAAACCTTCGACTCCACCTAAATCTATAAAAACGCCAAAAGTGGCGATGGAACTCACTGTCCCTTCAACAACTTGACCAACTTTGAAACTATCCCAAAGTTCGTCCTCGAGTAATTTCTTTCGGCTGACGATAACAGCCATACTTCCTTCGTCGTACTCTTGAATTTCATGGACTTTCACTGTAATGTTTTTCCCAACAACTTCGAGCAGTTCCTCGTCGGTTGGAGATTTTTTAAGATGGAAATGGGAAGCGGGCAAAAACAAAGGTGCTTCCTTGTAGAAAACTCGCAAACCGCCACGCACCCGACTGTAAACATTGACTTCGATTGGCTTGTTCTCTTGGAAAGCTTGCTTGACTTCGGCAAAGGCTTGCATTAATCGAGCTCTTTTGCCTCGTCGAATCTCGCGTTCCTGTTCGCTTGTGGTTTGCGTTGTTTCTTGTTCAGTCGCAGCTGGGGTTGTGGTTTGCTCAGCAGTTGGGGTCGATTCAGCCGTGGCTACCTGTTCAGTTACAGTTTCAGATGTAACTGCAACATTTTGCTCGGCTTCCATCGGTTGTTGAGTTGTTGCGGATACCTGTTCGACTGTCGCTTCGGAAACAGTTTCTTGCGTTGCCGATTCAGGTTGAATTTCTGCTGGCGCAGCGTTTAAATTGTTTTCTTCCATTTGCTCACCTAATGACAAATGCTTTTAAAATATTGATTTAAATATAAAAAGCAAAAATAATAAAAAAAAGATTAGTAACCATCAAAATTATTTGCAAAATATATTTTTTGTTTTATTAAAGTTGCAAAAAATGCTTATCAATGAACAAAGGGATAAAGGTAAGATTTAAGTAACACGATAAATTTTGGATTTGAGATTTTGATTATTAGCCGAGGTACAGGGATTTCCAGACATCAGATGTTTTTGAAACATCCGATGTCTTTAAAGCTTGAATAAAGTCTTGAAACCTTCGGTTTTAAGGTATGAGAATTAACTTATCCCCATTAAAAACTTTCTGACAATCGCTTTTAAAAAATGAATAAGCCTAATATCAAAGCTTAATTTAAATCTGTGTTTTGCCTTTATCGACTTCTTTCAGTTTGTTGCCATCAATAATTACAGAAGCAACAAACAATACAATCATTAGAACTGCGAAGAAAAGTGCAAAAGCGTCCAAAATCGTGTACCTTTCGCCAAACAACGGTATTTCGCCTGCTCCAAGGAAGTAGACCAATGTGTTCCCAATAACAATGAAGACCCGGGCTTCGGTCGGACCGAACCCAAAGTAGGAGATAGAAAAAACCCCAGTAATTAAAGTTTTTATGTATACGAAAATAGACATCAAAAGATAGCCAATCAAAGCCAGAAGAACGAAGTCGAGTCGTGCATATGGGGATAACCCAACCCCAATACCGATAAGGACTATACTGACAGAATCCAATGTATGGTCAATAAAGAAGCCATATTTGGGTCTTTCAATCTTGCGATAGCGTGCTAAGTTTCCGTCCAAACTATCCCCAAACCAATTGACGAAAATTCCAAAAGAAGCTACCCAAAGCCAAACGGGATGGTAATAGCTCAATGCATACGATATTCCCGTGATAAGCGAACCAATTACCCCAAGAACGGTCAGAAAATCGGGTGTAAACCAAGCTGGAATCTTTTGTACAAGCCAATTTATAAGTGGTCGCTCAATAAAGCTCAGAACAGTTCTGGTCTGCCTTACATGGTTACTTAATGACTCGAACATTTCAAATCCAAAAAAGCAAAATTAAGAAAAGGTGAAGAAAAAGTTAATATTCAACCACTATTTCGACTGTTCGAGAGTAGAATCTCCCTTCGGGCAGTTTGTTGTCGAAACGAATTTGCTCTGAACCCACGCCGATTATCTGAGCAGAATTTAAGTTTAAAATGCGAGCCACCTCTTCGGCACGGGCTTTGGACAGTTCGATATTGTAATTTCGTTCGCCGATGATGTCTGTGTGTCCAATTAGAGTAATTTTGCGGGCACCTTCGATTTTCGATGCAATTTTCCTTAAAAATTCAATCTGATTTGGATTTACTTTGCTTGAATTAAAGTCGAAAAGTAACAAGGAAAACTTCTGGTTGGGCTTTGGGGATGGCTCTGGAAATTCAATTACAACCGGCTCATCGTCAACGACCTCAAGGGCTTTGTTCCTTATAGTTTCAAAAAGTGGGAGGGAAGTACATAAAACTTCACTTTCACGTGTTGAATCTACAAAAAATTCAACATATATGTAAATTTCTTTACGCTTTGGGTTCTTCTTCCGAAATTCCTTACAAATCCAATCATCAAAGCTCTCGGCAATATCCAAATTTTTATCTTTGAAAAACTTGTTCAAACTGACATCAAAACTATCGACTTTTCCCAAAGTGCTGGAATTGTAGCCGAAAAAGGTTGTGTCGAAAAAATTGAGTTTGTATCTTCTTGTTTCGCTTTTCATTGTAACTTTTAATCTAATTGTATCGGGGAAGAAAATGCTGTTGATTTCGTTGATTGTTACAGGAGAAAGTATTTCGGGGGAGTCCGAAAGAATTTCGACCCGTTGATTCTCTTGATTTCCTTCGGGAATATTTGGGTTCGAAAAATTTTGTGGCAAATTTCGTAGTTCGATTGAAATTCTGCTTGGGTCCATATTCCAAACTCTAACCAGATATTTCGAAATGTTTTCAGCCCGCAATTTGGAGAGTTCAAGGTTATTGTATTCTTCGCCAATATTGGAGTTACATCCAACCAGGCGAATTTTTGCTTTTGAGTTTTGTTGCAATCGGTAGCCAATTATGTTCAAGATGTTCCAGTAAACCTCCAGCGGATTGTTGTAATTGAGTGAATCGGAATTGAAATCGCTTTGATTTTCCAACTGGACATATCGTTTGTCCAATCTTGAAGAACCATAATCGAAAAAGACATAGTTAAGCAAAGGAACGTGGTTTGCGTAATTTTTTCGTATCAAATATACTTTTGGAGACACCCGATAGTTGCCATTATAGATGGGAATTATATAGATAAAATTTTTGGATTCAGGTTGCGGTGGCGAAGAATGAGTTTCCAATTCCTCAACAAGGGGCAAATTTTGTAGCACGGGCAATGTATCGATAATTTTGGGCAACGGTGGTTCTGCTGGCGTTATCTTTTTGGTTAACTTTCGAGGAAATACATTTACCCGAATCCCGAAAGCAACAATGTCCGAAGTAAATTCATTTGTTAGGTTCGAAAAACCAAACGAAAAGTATGGCGAAATCCCAAGTTTAATTGAACCGAAGGAGAGGAAAGGTGGTTCATAAGTAATTCCAGTTACAAAGCTAAATGAAACAGGGAACTTATGGCGACCGCCAGAAGGCAAATTCCCTGTGCTTGTCCTAAACCGTGGTATGCTGTCTTTAAAGTACTTCGTCTCGGAAAATGAAATTTCGTTGGGACTCGAAGAGTGGAATGCCAAAGAAAATCCCGCATTAAAAGAAAGATATTGAATTGGTGATAATACCAAACAAAGCGAAAAGAAAGGATTCAATTGGTTTTGTTCTAATGTAAACTTTTTGTGGAGTAGAAAATCAAAAATTACTTTTGTTGAATCGAAAAGCAACGAAAAGTCCCTTTCAGCAGTAATTTTAAAAGGAAAATACTTTATTCCAATCTGGCTTTGCAGGAAAAGATTTTTGGCAATTTTGATGTTATAGAATGCTCCGAGATTCGGTGCAAACGAGGTACCACTTCCATAGTAAGGTATTGCATCGGGAACAGAGCTGAATTGTCGAAAATCACCTTCGCTTCGCAAATATTCCAAACCGAGGGTAATTCCATAATTTTGGCTATGCAAATCGAAAGTGAATAAGAATAACGAAACAAAACACAAAACAACCCACCGAAAGATATTTTCAATCTTCCCCACGAAACTTTAATCCCTTTTAATTTTACTTCTCTTTGAGTAGTTTGATATAGTTGACAACTCTCTCGTTTTCGGGTGTTGTACCTTCGAATCGGATTACATAGGTACCTTTGGCAAGGTCAGGCATCTCGAGATAGAATTGGTTCAAACCTAATTGATGCGGACAATCCTCGATTTTAGTAACAAAAGTTCCATCGACAGCAAAGACGTAGGCATCGAGATGCGAAACACCTTGGGTAATCACATAACTTACAAGCGTAAAGTAATCGAATGGATTTGGATAGACATTGACCTTTCGCATCCAGTCCGGACCGGCAAGCTCCATTGTTGTTGTTACGAAATTGTTGTTCTTGCAAGCTTCGGGCAATTTGTTCTCGGGGTCGAGCCTCAAAGCAAACTCAAGGTAAAATATACTATCGGGGACGACATATTCAATTTTCCCATTGCGTGAATCAAGCAATTCAAAGGAAGAAATTGTATCCCTGTAAATCAGCACCGTATCTTTTAAGTTCAAAATTGCATAAATATCGTAGTTTATGGTTTCTTTGATAGGAACCACTCCATTCGAAATCACCCATCCCAGCGAAACTTTCTCGCCAGCTTTAACTTTTCGGACATTTGGCAGAAATGTTCGCACAAAAATATCCTGCGAGGAAGCTTCGAGTGGCGAGTTGTCGGTATAGGTGAAAGCTTCTTTCTTGGTTGCGAATTTGCTTCGAGGTCCATCGTAACGAACCACAACATCTTTAATCACCTCTGGGTCATCGAACCAATTGGCACATATCTGGGATGCAACATCAAGTTGGAGTTTCAGCTCTTTGAGTTCGCCGGGAACTATAATTCCAGTAGAAACTTGGTAACGATTTACTGAAATTTGAGACACATTCGATTGCCCTGAATGAATGTTAAAGTATTTGCCCAAAGAGAATTCCAGGCGTGCATTTTCGGCGATATCGCTTCCAGTATTCAGCAGATAGAATGTTACCTCGAGCAATTGATTCCCACTGCGAATCGAGGCGGTAGTATTCTCGGAAATTTGCTTCCCATCGATTGCGCTGATACGTTTGAAATGCGTTATTTTGGGTCCTACACTCGATAAAGTTAAAGCTTTGTCGGTTGTAACGAAATTACCAACAGGTGGAACTTCGTATAAAAGATTTTCGGCAGTAGTCAAATTGAACTTATCAGGGAGATTCGAACTATTTGCTTCCACTTTTTCGAGAACATAAAATTTAGTCATATCCTTTTGTGGGAAGTTCTTAAAGCTCGAAAGGTCAATCGTTTCGATAAGGTTTTTGTTGTCGAAAGCAACGGGAAGGACATTTTTAAGTGTATCAAAATCAAGATAGGTAATTTGTTTGTTCGACCATTTTGCTGTTCCAACGCCACGGAAGGCATTTGTGCCTTGCACCTGAATTTGTTTCAAATTGCTTTGTCCAAGAACAAATTTTTGGTACTCCAAAATGGTTCCATCGGACTTTTTCCGTGTTATACTGAACATTACTGGTGGTGCTTTGTAATTAAATTTCCCAAAATCTTTGCCGGAATAGGAAACAAATTTGCCCGAAGAGGAAAAATCGATGGAATAAACACCCGGGGCAAGAGTGGAATCAATTTTAAACAGGAAGATGAAGTATGCTCGGCGTGAAGCTTGCAATAAGTTCAACGTATTGCCAATGTTCACAAGCATTTCGCCTTCGGGTTGATTAAAACGCCACCCTGTTCGCAGCGAACCAAAATCGTCCCCGCCCTGAATGATTTTCCCACTTGCCGGGTCAAATTTTGCCGGAACAAGGGGTCGCGGATAGACTACATAACTAAACACCAATTGTGTCTGCTGCAAATTCGATGGTAGTTGAGGAATGAATTGCAGATTGCATAAATTATTATCCGTTCCATTATTTACCTCGATACGGACTTGGAGGAAAGAACCACTCAATTGTTTCGGGAAGCCTTTGAAGTCGGGGTTAGTAGTGTCAACATCAGGAAGAATCGTTATTTCAGACTTGTCAATATTGGGGTCGATAATAGTCGGCATATTATAGTTTGGTTTGATTAAGTTGCAAGGGTCCCGGCCTCCGGCGTATGTTGTTATCGTTATGTCGCCATAACCGTAAGAAAGATGGAACGGGTCGAAATTAATGTCGAAATTATGTGGTTCGTTCAGGTCTTCGATTGTATGAAGGATATAAGTAGTGTCGATACCATAGCGAACACTTGTAGGCTGTGCTTTTGAAGTTAATTTCAGGTTCGAGCCGACAGCAAAACCAGAAAGAGTGTGGGAAGTGATGACCCAAGGCGAGCCTCCGAATATTTCTTCTACAACCAGCCACCCACCCTTGCTAATTTCGACAGAGCCTTCCTTTCCTAACCCTTCGTAAATCGCCTGAATTTCTATTCTTGTTTTGCCAAGTTTCTAGAATTTATCATCACCATAAGTATTATCTTCGCCCGGATACCATCCCGAGGTTACCATACCATAGATATCATCTTGGAAAGGCTCCTTGGGCCAGTCCTTGTAATCTTCGCCATTTCCAAGCATAAAAGCATCGTGGAGGAAGCCGGTTTGCGAGTGGAATCGGTCGCCTCGGTCGTCTATCCAATCGTCTATTCCGTCGTTATTATCGTCGTCCAATGCTGGTGGAATTAATAACTGAGGAATATAAATGTGATACTGGAATGGGTCTTCGATAATCTCGATTTTGTCCTTTGTGTTTGGATTATCAATCCATTTCTGGAAAGGCTTTCCATCGATTTTAACGATTTTGTCAATGTCGTATGTACCATCGGCTTTTTTGGGGAAAGTGATTTTATATCCGCCGATGCCTTTTGG
>Ga0315298_1004980_pt1 | contig 19328 bp, 20 predicted proteins | sample WHS_1_MG_FD_203077 | JGI IMG/M metagenome (GOLD analysis project Ga0315298, IMG submission 203077) | Extremophilic microbial mat communities from Washburn Hot Springs, YNP, Wyoming, USA - WHS_1_MG | ecosystem: Environmental > Aquatic > Thermal springs > Hot (42-90C) | place: USA: Wyoming...
CCGGGTAGCATCAAAAGCTCGCCCAGCGAACCATCGGCCCCCCAGAAATGGGAAACCATGCCTGTCTCATCTTCACTTCTTTCCAGAATCAGGGCTCCAGCGCCGTCGCCAAAAAGCACGCAGGTGGTCCGGTCTTCCCAGTTAATGATTTTGGACAGAACATCTACTCCGATGAGAAGGACTCTGTTAAGAGAACCGCTCAAAATAAGAGCTTCTGCCACTATCATTCCGTAGAGCAAACCAGTACAGCCGGCCTGAAGGTCAAAAGCCGGAATCTCACTTACTCCCAGTTTCTTTTGAATCCAGCAGGCTGTGGAAGGAAAAATGGTGTCCGGAGTGTTGGTGGCCACCAGTATTAAATCCACCTCCTGGGGTTTCAGACCACCATTTTCCAGAGCTTTTCTGGCGGCGGCCACGCCCAGGTCAGAAGTTACTTCATCTTCCCGGGCAATCCTTCTTTCTTTGATACCAGTTCTGGTCGTGATCCATTCATCAGAAGTATCCACCATTTTTTCTAAGTCGGCATTGGTCAGAATTTTTTCCGGGAGATAAATTCCCATGCTCCTGATTTTAATTCTGTTTTCCTTCTTAGTCATGTTAGCACCTTCTCATTGCCAAATATGATACTAATTTCAGGTTCAAAAATAAAGTCGGTGGTGATAAAATTCTGGTGTCCATGAACTACGGAAGGCAAGTCCGGGTTTTATTTATTTTTTTTATCACCTGCCTGCTATTTATCCCCAATGAACTCAAAGCTCAATTATCTCCCGAACAATACCTGGAAGAATCTCCCCTTGGTTCCTGGAATAACTTCGGAGCAGATTCAGCCCCTTCCCTCGGAGCCGGCTTAAGGCAGATTGTTCTACTTAATTCTGGTTCCTCACTGCTTGGCAACCCGGCGGCGCTGGCCGCTGGCTCATCCGGGTCGGTTCTGGATTTTAGCTTCAGATTCCAGCAAGCCCGGCTTTACAAATTCTGGATGGTTAATACTGGAGTCCTGTCCACCACGGGTAACCTTAACTGTCTGATGGCAGGTCTCAGCTACGCCGGTTTCTCCGGCCGGATTAAGGGCTGGACTCTGGCTGGAGCCTATGCCCAAACTGAAAACTACAGCCGTCCCAAAATTGATTACTCCTTGACCAGGGATGGACTGCTGTATGAACAGCTGCTCCTTTCTCAGACGGGCCGGCAGGAAGTCTACGCGGTGGGCCTGGCTCGTTCGCTTGGCCGCCGGTTATCATTTGGCCTTACCCTGGCCGTGCTAAACGGATACCTCAGGAGAAATTTTGAGGAAATCCTCTGGGTGGACAAAGTCAACTTGAAGGATGTCAGAAACCAGAAGATAAGCGGAAGGTACCTGGTTTTTGGTCTTCTCTACCAGTTTAACGAGAAATTGGCTCTGGGCTGGAGCCTTATTCCCCCCTACACCCGTAAATTTCAAGGCACCAGTCTTTCTGCCTTTTATTCAGAGGAAACTCAGGTGGAAATTCCGGGCGCTGGAAACGACCGAGTCCGTATGCCTCTAATCACCGGGCTGGGTGCTTTTTATAAAATTTCAGCGGCTCTTGATATCTCAGCCGAAGCCATTTATTTTGGCTGGAAGTCTTATACTTTTAATTATTTTGGCGAAACACTGGAAAGAAATTTTAAAAACATCCTCAGACTCAGCTCTGGCCTGAGTTATAAATCAACCTTCAGGTTTCTCAGAAAACAATGGGAAGCTCCCTATTATGCAGGAATCATGATAGACCCTCAACCGATGACCGATGTCCGCTCCACTTACTACTATCTCACCTTCGGTAGCGGGATGGGCAACGCTGATTTTCTCTTAATTCTTTCTACCGCCATCGGGCTGGAAAAGGGTTCGGGGCATAATCTAACCAATCAAAAAGTATGCCTTTCACTCCAGCTCAGGCCAGCTCTCCTGAATAAATTTATCGCTTGCCGGAAGCAAAAATGAGAACCAGAAAAAAAGCTTCTCTGAGCTTAAGTTTTCGCTTTATTTTTCTGTTTATTTTACTTTTAGCCGCCACCTCTTTTTTCCGGCCGGCTGAAGCCCAGAATCCCAAGCAGGAAATAATAAGCCTCCCTCATCGCCTCTCAGCTGAAATCATAAACAAGTGGGAGCTTGACCCGCTGCTGGAACAGCGCGGCCGCAGCTATTTTCTGGTAAGCAGTGAAAAACTCTCTCAACTGAAACAGGTTTTCCCTTCACTCCGGGTAGAAACCGCCAATTTCCCGCATCTATTTAAACCCAGGGTCTCTCCTACCAGCAAAGCTAATCCCCTGACACAGGGCGGCCTCAACGGCGCTTACCATTCCTACTCTGAAACGGCGGCTGAACTAAAAAAAATGGCCTCCAGTCATCCGCAAATCGCCAGGTTGTACATTCTCGGCCAAAGTCTGGAAAACAGGAATGTCTACGGTCTTAAGATAAGCAAAAACCCGGGGCTGGTGGAAGATGAACCCGGCCTGGCTTTAATCGGAGGTCATCACGCCAGAGAATGGATTTCGGTAGAAGTCCCTTTGCTTATCGCCCAGCACCTCGTTGATAACTATTCAAGCAACCAGTCCATCAGAAACATAATTGACCGGGCTGCTATCTGGGTCATTCCCTTAGTAAACCCGGACGGGCTGGATTATTCTATATTTAATTACCGGCTGTGGAGAAAAAACCGGCGCTTGAACCCGGACGGCTCTTTTGGCGTGGACCTCAACCGCAACTATTCCTTTCAATGGGGATGTGATAATCAGGGTTCAAGTCCTAACCCCTCTTCAGACACTTACCGAGGCTCAGCTCCCCTGTCTGAACCTGAGACTTTGGCCGTAAGCCAGCTTTTCCAGGAACATAACTTTGCCGCCGCCATTTCTTACCATAGCTATTCTCAGACGATTCTTTATCCCTGGAGTTATGCTGACCAGCCCACAGAAGATGAAGCTCTGCTGCAGTGGCTGGCCGAACAAATGTCCAGGTTAATTTTTCAGGTTCATGGCCGGGAATACCATCCTGGCCGCTCCTCTTCTTCGCTGTATTTGAGCAACGGAGATTTTGCTGACTGGGTTTATGGCCTGTTTAAAATCCCGGCCTTTACTGTTGAGCTTCCGCCCGTGGACTTTCTTTCAGGCGGCTTCTTTAACCCAGAAAATGACCTAAGAAGCATTGTGGAAGAAAACCTGCCAGCAGTGCTGTTTCTGGCGGAATGGGTTGTAGACAATTACCCGCCTGCCAACCATCCAGCAAAAATTAAAGAAAGACTTGAAGACCAGGGTAAGAATTTAGTAAAAAAGAAGAGCAAACTCTTGACGGGCAAGGAGTGGCCGTAATGCTGGAAACAGCTTCCCAGGCTCTTGGATTATTCCCGGAGCTGGAAGCCCGGAAATCCGGGCTACCTTTCTGGCTTTTTTACCTGTTGTTGAGTGCTATTCTTTTGCTTCTTTTCATAAACTTTCTTCAGAACAAGAATTTAAGACAGAAAATCAGTTTCATCCTGGCTGGTCCTCGCCGTCGTCTTGATAAACTCCGGACTGAAGTCCAGCTGCGACGGGAAATAGAAAAAAAAGAAGAACTCTTAAGAGAACTGGGAAAACTGGCCGCCGGGAAAAAACTAAAATTTCCCGAGGTGGAAGATATTCTGAGTGAAATCAAGCTGCTAGAAGAGGAAAGCTATCGTCTCCAGGGGCTCTGGCATGAAACCTACCGTAACCTGGAGAGGCTAAAATTGGAAAAAAGGAAAAATTTGGCCGAGAACTCAAGTTCCAAAGGCGCAAACTCCCCGTCCTTAGATGGACAAATCAAGAACCTGGAAAACGAAAAAAAGCTTTTAGAAGATAGAATTTTGGCCCTTAACGAGCAGCTCAACCACTACCATTTATCTATTGGCCGGGTCGTCAACAAATACCGTCCGGACTACGAAGACCTGGCTTTTCTGTATTTTCAAGTAGATAAAGCAGAAAAGGCGATCAACGAACTGGAAACAAAGCTTAAAAATTTTTAGGCCGCCTTTACCACCACCTTTTTAAAGATTACAATAATTGTATGAAGCAAAAACAGAAGATACTGGCGCATATTTGTTGTGCTCCTGATGCCCTTTATGTAGTTGGTTTATTACAGGAAAATTATGAGGTGGTTGGCTTTTTCTACAACCCCAACATCCATCCTGAAGCCGAATACCAGCTCAGACTCCAGGAAGTGAAAAAAGTGGCTTCTCACCTGCATTTTGAGCTCATTGAAGGACCGTATGACGTGGACAGGTGGCTGAAATTAACTGAAAAGTTCAAAGATGAACCAGAAAAAGGACGCCGCTGTCATATCTGTTACGCCTGGAGGCTTCATCAGTCCGCTCTCCTGGCCAGAGAACAGCAAATCCCTCTGTTTACCACCATCATGAGTATCAGCCCTTGGAAAAGTGCCGAGGTGTTGAACCGGATAGGCCGGATGACTGGCCGCAAGTTCGGGGTGGAATTTCTGGAAGCAAATTTCAAGAAAAAAGATGGGTTTAGAAAAAGTGTGATTCTGAGTAAAGAATTCGGGCTTTACCGGCAGAACTACTGTGGTTGTCAGTACAGTCTGAACAGCCGAAAGCAACAGGTTAGCTGATGGCGGAAACTTCCAGCCTTAAGGCTTTCAGGGTCCTGGTTAAAGGAACGGTCCAGGGAGTTGGCTTTCGCCCCTTTGTTTACCGTCTGGCCACCCGTCTGGGCTTGACCGGCTATGTCAGAAACGTCGGTCAGGGAGTAGAAATATTCCTGGAAGGTTCCAGAGAAAATTTTGAAAAATTTCTGCATGGTTTAAGAGAAGAGCTTCCGCCCCTGGCCCGGCTGGAAAGCCTGGAATGGCTGGAAGCCAGACCGGAAAATCACCAGAAATTTTCCATTGACCGTTCACGGCAGGAAGAAGCCTTTGTTTTCATTTCCCCCGACATCGCCACCTGTCCTGAATGTCTCAAAGAAATAGAAACTCCGGGTGAAAGACGTTATGGCTATCCATTTACCAACTGCACCAATTGTGGCCCCAGGTACACCATCGTCAAAGCCCTGCCGTACGACCGGGCCAGCACCACCATGGCCGATTTTCCCATGTGCCCGGATTGTCAGCGGGAGTATGAAGACCCCTCTGACCGACGCTATCATGCTCAGCCCATTGCCTGTCCGGTCTGCGGCCCGGCCATCGTCATCCTGGAAGCCAGAACCAGAAAACCAGTCTCCAGAGAACTGAGCACAGCCGCGGAGCTGATAAAAAAAGGAAAAATTCTGGCCGTAAAAGGACTGGGTGGCTTTCACCTCATGGGAGACGCTCTAAACCTGGAAGTGGTGCAAAGAATCCGGAAAATCAAAAATCGCCAGGTAAAGCCTCTGGCTCTGATGGCTGACAGCCTGCAGACGATAAAAAAATATGCTTACCTGAGCCCTGAAGAAGAGAACTGGCTGACATCTCCCAGGCGCCCTATTGTCCTGCTTCGCAAAAAGAAAGACCTCCCGGGCATAGCTCCAGGAATTGAGACCATTGGCTTCATGCTGCCTTATACTCCGCTGCACCATCTGCTGCTGAAAAGTATTCCGCTGGTGGTGGCCACCAGCTCCAACCTTAAAGACGCGCCCATCATCAAAGATGACCGTTTGATAGATGCTAACCTGTGCGATTACATTCTGACCCACAACCGGGAAATAGCCATGCGGGCTGATGATTCGGTGATGAAACTGGCTAACGGAAGACCGCTTTTTCTGCGGCGAGCCCGGGGTTTTGTGCCTTTCCCCCAGAGAGTCCCGGAGGGCTTAAAAGTTCCGGCCAGAGTTCTGGCCGTGGGCGGAGAGCTGAAGAACACCATCTCCATTTACAAGGCTGGCTACGTGGTTACTTCCCAATTTTTAGGCGACCTGGATGATTACCAGAACTTTTCCTATTTCCAGGAAACACTGAACCATTTGAGCCGGTTGTTTAATTTTAAACCTGAATACGTGGTAAGTGACCTTCACCCGGATTTCCAGAGCACCAGGTTTGCCCGAAGCCTGGGCCTTCCCCACTTTCAGGTTCAACATCACCATGCTCACCTCCTGGCTGCCCTGGTGGAGCAAAACATCCCGCCCGGAGAAAAAGTCCTGGGAGTTAGTTTTGATGGTTTTGGTTACGGACAGGATGGTCAGGCCTGGGGTGGCGAATTCCTGCTGGCTGATTACGATGATTATCTGCGGCTGGCTCATCTGGAATACGTGCCGCTCCCGGGAGGCGACCTGGCAGCCAGAGAACCATGGCGGATGGCTGTTTCTTACCTGAGACAGGCAGGCGGAAAAGATTTCCCACTACCGGACCGTCTGAAAAAAATTCCCGAAGAAAAAATTCAAACTGTTTACCAGATGATAGAAAAGGGAATAAACTGCCCGCTTACCTCTAGCGTCGGACGCCTGTTTGATGCGGTCTCTTTTCTTTGCGGCCTGGCTCCCTGGCGCATTGAGTATGAAGCCCAGGCTCCAGCTCTTCTGGAAGCAGCTGCTTTAACCGGCTCCCGGACTTCAGACAAGAGTTATAAATTTTCCATAAAAGGGTCAGAACCACCTTTCAAGCTGAGCTTTTCAGAAACCATCCAGGAATTGGTAAATGACTTAAAGCATAAGAATTTTTCGGCTGGCCAGGTAGCCCGGAAATTTCATCTCACCCTGGTTGAAGCTATATGGCAGGTGGCTGAACTTGCCAGAAAAAACTACGGGATAAACACCGTCGTCCTGGTGGGTGGTGTTTTTCTTAACCGATTTTTGACCGAACACGCTGAGAACAGACTTCAAGAAAAAAAATTCCGGGTTTTAAGACCGCTTTTTTACTCACCAAATGACGAGTCCCTGTCCCTCGGCCAGATAGCTTTCGCTTTAAACAAAATAAAAAAGAAAGAAATTGGCGGGGTTTAAAGCATTTAGAAGAAAATCTGACTCCGGACAAGTCCTGGTCTTAGCTTTTCCTGCCTTAATCTTTCCGGGGCGTTATCTTTTCTTTTGGGCTAAGATGAAAGACTGGTCCTCCAAGAAAGTAAATGGCCGCATTAATCAACAGAGCGGAAACTAACCCGAGAAGAGCAAAAAATAAAAAACCAAGCAGACCACCGAACAAACTGTAAATCAAGCCGCCCAGCATTTTGCCCTGAATATCCTGGAAGAAACCGGGAAGGGAGGAAATCATAGAAGAAAAAAATTCAGTGGCCCCGGTAATTAAACCAAAAAGCATACCCACAAAAACACCCAGCCCACCAGAAAAAAGAAGAAACGATTTATAGTCTACAGCCTTTAGCGCCCAGGTAGCCGCTGTTTCAGGTACGGCAGGCCGAGAAAGCTCGCCTGTTTTAGGCTGGACCAGACCTTCTTCTGAGATAAGTCTGTACCCACAAACCGGACAGACTTCTTCTCCAGCTTTAAAAGCATGCCCGCATTCAGGGCAGGCCGCTACCAGCTGGCTGCTGGCCAGCAGATGTCCGCATTCAGCGCACAGGCGAGAACCAGGTTCATTATAAGCTCCGCATTTGCGGCAGATGATAAAAGAAGTTTCTGATTGGGGAGGAACTGATTGAATCCAGTTTTTCCCGTCATAGTAATACCACTTTCCTGTCTGGGCTCCGATCATCCAGCATCTACCCTGTTCATCCACAAGCCGGAGTTCTCTCAGAGCCTGCGCAAACTGCTCCCTGGTCAGCTCTCCTCGTAAAAATTGCTTTTTCAACCTGGAAAAGTCATGCTCAACTGCTCTAAAGCGCGGTTCAATCATGTTCATTTTAATTTATATCTTCTCCATCAGTTTTGGCAAGAGCCAGAAGAAAAAAGCATGACCATTTTTTGTGCATATTGTTATATCTTTAAGTCTTTCAACGCTTTTCTCAACCCTCTACCCAGCCTTTTTCACAACCTTTTCCACAGAAATTGTGAATTTTTCTCATCCTCACTGAACATTGATATACCAGATACCAAGTCATTTAAAAAGGTCCAGCAGGCTGTTTCCAGAAACTGGTGCCGGAATAAAAGACAGAATAAAGATAACCAGCACCAAAAGCCCGAGCAACTGTCTTGACCGGTCAATTTTTTCTGTTTCCGCTATCATCCTGGGATGTTTCCAGCCGAGAACATAAATCAAGAGCGCCCAGAGAAGCCAGCCTACCCAGAAGAAAATTCCCAGAATAACCATAATTATCAGGATAACCAGAGAAAATTTTTCCGCTTTTTCTCCAAAAACAGCATAAAGAATATGTCCTCCGTCCAGTTGACCAACGGGAAACAGGTTAAAAGAAGTCACCAGCAGTCCAACCCAGCCAGCCACTGCCAGAGGATGAAGTATCAGGTCCTGGCTGGGCCCCACCTGGCCAAATATCAACCTGACAAAAATTTTAAGCAGCAGTGGTTCACCAAAAAGAATAGAATTCTCTCTCGGCAGGGCAGGCACCAGCTTTGACAGCTGCAGCCCGAAAAACAGAACCGGGACAGAAAATAAAAACCCAACTATCGGCCCGTTGGCGCCAACGTCAAACAATTCTTTTTTTCTGGCCAGAGGTGATTTAATCTTGATGAAAGCTCCAAGGGTACCTATCAGAGTGGGCGCGGGAATAAAGTAAGGCAGAGTTGCTCTCAGCCTGTAGCGTCGACAGGTTAGATAATGCCCCAGTTCATGGCTCAGGAGGATAATCAACAAAGAAACCGAATAGACCAGGCTCAACCTGATTAAACCGGGATGACGTAAAAAAGACAGGTCGGCCAGATCAGGTATATCCTGGCCAGCATGGCTGGCATAGAGGTAGTTTATACCCCACAGATAACCAACGAAAAACGTGGACAGTATGGTCAGGACAAAGAGGACCAGATTAACCCACCTTTTGCCTTCGTTCATGTCAATTTAAAGACCCTTTAAAAAGAAAAGGCAGGAGAGAAAAACGCTCTCCTGCCCTGCTCTTTCTCTGTTGGTTAGTTGCCTTTTAACCGGTGGAATTTGGCTTCCAGTTCTTCTTTGGTTTCCCGGTGATCAGGATCCGGCACGCAAGCTCCACTCGGGCAAACAGAAGCACATTGCGGTTCATCATAGTAGCCCACACATTCCGTGCACTTGTCCGGGTTAATTTCGTATCTTTCATCTCCGGGAGAAATAGCCTGATTGGGGCAAGCGGGTTCACAAGCACCACAGTTAATACAATCTTCCGTAATCTTATAAGCCATTTTTTCCTCCTTTACAGGAAAATTTTAATATATTTTTTCCCAAACATAAAGCTTCTTTTTACCGGCTTGATCCAAGTTGCATGGCTTTAAAAGCGGCCTGATAACCAAAATAGGTGTTCTGGTAGTTTGTCTGCAAATCACGATAAACCTGCAGGGCGTTCTGGAGGTCCCCCTTCTTTTCGTAGGCTTCCGCCAGATGGAAAAGTATGACATCAAGAGGATAGGATTTGGGTTTTTCCTTTTCTATCTGCCGGTACAGATTTATGGCTTCTTCATACTGCCCTTTCTTAACTTTTATCTGAGCGTAAAGGTCAACAATCTGATAATGGATTAAATCATGCCCTTTATCTTTGACCGCCGCCAGGATATCTTCCGCCTTCTGTACTTCGTTCTTTTCCAGGTAATAAGAAGCCAGGGTCAGGCTGGCAATCCGGCCGTACTTGGTTTTTCTGGTCATTTGCTGAAGTTTCTCCAGGTTTTCAGGTTTTTTGTCCAGGTCAGCCCTCAGCGCCAGAACTTCACTGAGGTAAGTAGCTTCCCGGCTGCGCTGGTAATGAATTAGCAGATTGACAGCCACCACCACAACCAGGATGACAGCCAGCCCGATAGCCAGAGCCTTAAATTCCTTTTCGTGCTGTTTGGCCCACTTTAAGAACCGGCTCAGACCGGTAGCCAGTTCGTCTTCTTTCAGCTGTTTCCGTTCTGTTCTCTTCATTTTTTCTCCTCAAGAGGTCTTTTTTAGCACAATTCGGAGAAAAATCCAAGTGGGGAGATGACAATTCTGTTTTCTTAAAAGAAGGGCAAATAACCCTGTCAGAAATTGAACTGCAGCAAACCGGACTTTTCTTTCAATTGTCTGATTATTTCTTCTTTGCTAATCCGCCCTTCTTTTTCCGCTTTTATGGCCTTAAAAAGGTCATAGGTGGTCATCAGCAGGTTTTTATCCTTTTCCGCTTCTTCAATCTGAAATTGAGAAAAAGGGTTTTCTCTCAGTTTGGCTTCCTGCTGGTTAAAATAATTACCGACCAACATGGCTTTCATCTTAGTGTTATCAAATTCCTGCATGCGGCGGCCTTTGTACCTCTGGAGCAAAATGCAATCATCGTCAGTAGCCCAGTTCTTGCTGCTCCGAACAATCACCAGCATAAGGAAATCTTTCCGCAAGCTTACCTCTATGGGCTGGTCAGCTGATTCAATCAGCCAGATATCTTCCTCCTTATCACGGATGACGTTTTTCCAGTAGGCATCTACATCTACCACCTTACCCCAGCCCAGGTACTTAAAAGCATGAATGACAGCCTCTTTAAGTTCCCGGCCTTCGGCCTTTAGCAGCCGGTAGAACATTTCCTGTTCAGTATTTTTTATTTGTTTAATCTGTTCATCTATCTCTCTGATTTTTTCTTCGTACCGCCGCTTTTCTTCCTCTTTCTGTAAGTAGAGTTTCTTAATTTCCGGGAAAAGATATTCTTCTTTTTCTATCCAGTCAGCCTGTTCTTTCTTTTCCTCTTTTATTTCCAGGAGTGGGAAAATATCTTTCAGGATGAAGTCGGCCACTTTAAAATTATGCTCACCGAAGGAAGGCAACAGCCAGATCAGGCCCTTTCCCTTTTTGATAATCAAGGACACCGGGTAGCCGTCCGAGCTCTTGGCCACAATTTTCCAGCTTTCATCCAGAACTGAAGGAATTTCCCAGCGGTCCAGACCAAAGGAGGTGGGCAGCAGTTTGTACATATGGGCAATCCGGTCAAAGTACTTATCAAACAACAGGTTAAAAGGAAGTTCCGGAGAAACCTGGATGTTATCGCCCGGTATAGTATCCTGAAAATGAATCTCCGGATAACTGCCGATGATGGAAGAAAGCTGGTAAAGACGCCCTTTGCCGATGAAACAAACGACCCTGGTTCCAGCTTTGACCATATCCTGAATTTTAGGCGACAGGTCTAGCGGCAGGACGTTTTCTTCGGCTGGTTTGTCCATCTGGAAAAAAACCACCCCGGCCTCTGGCCAGCCGGTGGGCAGCTCTGTGAGCTCGTTTGTCTGAAAGAGAAAGGTCTTGATATTTTCCGTTTCAAAATACTGGCGGTCTTTTTCCTCAAAATTCAAAAGAATGATTCCTTCCATGGCCCTATCCTTTCACTTCACTTTACTTGAAGATTCATCTATATTACAAAATCCAGTAGAATACAAATTGCTCCTGAAATCATCACCCTTTTGGATGAATTTTAAGATGAATCTTTTCCCCCTTCAGAATGATGGTGCCCCTGGCCAGACTCGAACTGGCGACAGAGGGATTAGGAATCCCTTGCTCTATCCATACTGAGCTACAGGGGCAGTTTTTTTTAAGACATAAATATAACTTAACCCGGTTCATTTTTCAACAAAACTCTCCGGCTCAGGTAAGCCTGAAAGTTTATTTCTGACAGACCGGGCAAAAGTAAGAACTCCGGCCGGCAATCTTCTGCCGTCTGATAATTCCTTTCTTACAGCGCTGGCAGGTAGCCCCTTCTTTACCATAAACTCGATGTTTTTCCTGAAACTGGCCTCTTTCCCCGGAAGAGTCAACGTAATCGCTGATGGATGAACCCTTCAGGGCTATGGCTTCTCTGAGGACCTGTTTCATCATCCGGTAAAGTTTTTTGAGCTCGCCAACTTTCAGGGTTCGGACCCGGCGGTCAGGTCTAATCCCGGCCCGAAAAAGTATCTCATCAGAATAAATATTGCCTATGCCGGCCATGATTTTCTGGTCCAGAAGAAAGCTTTTTGCCTGTCGGGCAGGATATTTCTTCCAGAGCCGGAGAAAATCCTGGTAGTTCAAAGTCAAAGGCTCAGGTCCCAGACTGGCACAAACCTTTTTCTCCAGTTCTGCACCCTTAAGGCAAAACCAGAAGCCAAATTTTCTTACATCCCGGAAGCGGAGTTCCTGAGCTTGCTTTTTAAAAATTACCCGGACATGAACGTGCTTATCCGTGGCTTCAGTCCGCCGTGCTAAATAGAGCTGGCCGGTCATCTTCAGATGAATTAACCAGCGCAGCTCATGGTCAAACTCCACGATGATCATCTTTCCCCGGCGGCGAACAGCCGAAATCTTCTGGCCCTTAAAGTAGTTGAGGATTTTTTCGTTCTCAGGATGTTTATCTTGAAGATGACCGGACAGAAAGATTATTTTTTCTACTTCCCAGCCTATAACTCTGGAGTTTAAGCCCCGAACAATCGTTTCCACTTCAGGTAACTCAGGCATGTGTCTATTTTACACTCCGGTTAATTTGGTGGGAAGACCGCTCTTCAATTATGGCTTGATTTGGTCTGGCAATTGGGCTAACATTAATGGCGATGAAAAAGAAAGCACTTCTGGCAGGTTTTCTGGGCTGGGTCGTTCCCGGGCTGGGTCACATCTATCTTGGTAAGTATTTTCGCGGCCTGATTTTTCTGGTAGCCATCGGTCTGATGTCCTGGCTGGGGCTGGCTATGGGTGGGAAGATATACCCGCTTCAGGCCGAAAATCCTTTAACCGTTCTGGCCTTTTTTTCTGACCTGGGCAACGGACTGCTTTATTTTCTGTCCCGTTTCTTGAACCTCGGTCTGGGAGAAATGGAACGCGTGTCCTTTGAATTCGGTACCGCCTACCTGGCCGGAGCAGGTTTACTCAACTACCTCATCATGCTTGATGCCTGGGACATAGCCAGGGGGAAAAAATCATGATTCTGGAAAGCCACCTTTTCACGATGATTATTTATGCTTTTCTGGTTTCCGTGGTTCTGGCCATCATTCGCCGACCGGATTTTAAATCCAGGCTAAAATATGGCCTGACCCTCTTCCTGGTCATGCTCCTGGCTTCTCTGGCTTTCGGCTGGTTTATGTATCTTTTCGCCAAATAATCCCGGATGTTTTTGCCCCTTCATTTTTTCTCGTTCTTTTCTTATTATTTTTAGGCTGTATTTTTAACTGCCCGACAAAAGTTTTATCCCTGGACAAGAAAAACTTTTTACCCGTTTTAAAATCTGTTATAATCAATCTCCGTTAAAACCATGAAGTACGAAACCATCATCGGTCTGGAGATTCACGCCCAGCTACAAACCAGGACTAAACTCTTTTGCCGCTGCAGCACCGAGTTTGCCCGGCGCCCGAACACTCTGACCTGCCCGGTCTGCCTTGGTTTGCCAGGCTCTTTACCCACCCTGAACGCCGCGGCCGTTAAAATGGCCATCAAACTGGCTCTGGCGCTCAAGGCTCGCCTGAACCTTAAATCCAGGTTCAGCCGGAAGAATTATTTTTATCCCGACCTGCCCAAGGGTTACCAGATTACTCAGTACCATCTGGCCATTGCCGAGGACGGCCAGCTGGAAATTGAAGTAAACGGCCAGAGAAAAATAGTTGGCATTGAAAGAATTAACTTAGAAGAGGATGCCGGTAAATCCATCCATGATGGACAGCCGGATTCTGACCGCCGGACTTACCTGGATTTCAACCGCTGCGGGGTTCCGCTGCTGGAAATAGTCGGCCGGCCGGACCTGCGCTCACCGGAAGAAGCCGTGGAGTTTGTGCAGAACCTCCGCACCCTGCTTCAGTACCTGGAAATCTGCGACGGAAACATGGAAGAAGGTAACCTGCGCTGCGATGCTAACCTGTCTGTGCGACCGGCTGGCTCCACCATCCTGGGGACCAAAACCGAAGTTAAAAATTTAAATTCTTTTCGTTTCTTAGCCCGCGCTCTGGAATACGAAGCTAACCGCCATATTGAGCTTATGGAGCGAGGCGAAAAAGTCATCCAGGAAACCAGGGGCTGGGATGCAGCTGAAAACCGCACCGTCCCCCAGCGCAGCAAAGAAGAAGCCCATGATTACCGTTATTTCCCGGAACCTGACCTTCCGCCTCTGGTCTTAAGCGAAGAATTCGTAGCTGAAGCGGCCAGCGAAATACCAGAACTTCCCCAGGCTAAACAGGAAAGGTTTGTTCGCCAATACAATCTGCCTGCCTACGACGCTCATATCCTGACTGGCTCCCGGGCTCTGGCTGATTATTTTGAGGCCGTAGCCAGAAGCTGCGGAAACCCCAAACAGGCCAGCAACTGGATAATGAGAGAAGTGCTCCAGTACCTTAAAGAGCACGACCTGCCCATAGAGAAATTTCCCGTCCGGCCAGATTACCTGGGCACGCTGATTAAATTAACCGAGGGTCAGATGATAACTCTGACGATCGCTAAAGAAAAGGTTTTCCCGGAAATGATTGCCTCAGGAAAAACTCCTGAAGCCATAATAGAAGAACAGGGACTCAAACCCATCACCGACGAGGAAGCTCTGCGGCAAATGATTGAGGAAATAATCCAGAAGAACCCGGGCCCGGTCAATCAGTACCTGGAAGGTAAGGTTCAGGTCCTGGGATTTTTGCTGGGACAGGTTATGAAACTGAGCAAGGGAAAAGCTAACCCGCAAAAAGCCCAGCAACTGCTGAAAACAGCACTTGATAATCTCAAGAAATAAATTAAAATCCTGAGATTGAATGATACAGCTATACCATATCTGGAAACAATACCAGAAGCCGCACTGGGCTCTTGCGGACGTCTCCCTGGAGATAAATTCCGGCGATTTTTGCTTTATAACCGGGCCGAGCGGCTCGGGCAAAACCACCCTGCTGAAAATTATTTTCCGGGAATTATTCCCCACCGAAGGTCAGGTAGTGATTGATGGCGTGAACATTCTGAAAATTCCTGACCATAAAATCTACCGCCTGCGCCGCACCATGGGCATCGTTTTTCAGGATTTCCGGTTGCTCTTTCACCAGAGTGTTTTTGAGAATGTAGCCATCCCCTTAAGAATTATCGGTTTGCCCTACAAAGAAATCCGACGCCGGGTATTTCAGGCCCTGCGACAGGTAAACCTTCACCACAAAATGTGGGAATATCCCCAGCGACTGTCTTACGGCGAACAGCAGCGGGTGGCCATCGCCCGGGCGATTGTCAACAACCCCCGCCTGCTGCTGGCTGATGAGCCCACCGGCAACCTGGACCCGGAGCTGGCGTTTGAGATTATGACTATTTTCAAAGAAATCAACAAACAGGGAGCTACGGTTATCATCGGCAGCCACGACCGGGAATTAATCAGACACTTTGGCGACAAGATTTTTTTCCTGCAAAAAGGAAAAATCATCGGAAAGGAAGAGAAAAAGTGAGGTTGAGACAGCTTGGCTACCTGGCCCGGGCCGCTGGTTCTAACCTGTGGAATTTCCGCGGCCGCAACCTGGTGTCCATTTTAATCATTGGCTTTTCCTTTCTGATTATTGGCATATTTCTTTCTCTATCGAACAACCTCACTTACCTGGGCGAACAGCTCTCCAACAACCTGGCCATTTCTTTTTTTCTAAACCGCAGCCTGAAGAGCGAAGACCTAGACCGCATCAAACAGGAGATTTTAAGCTCTGGATTGAACTTAGAAATTAAACTGGTTTCTTCCGAGGAAGCCTTGCAGCGTTTTAAAAGTAACTTTCCCGAACTTCAGGATATTATCTCCAGTTTAAACACCAACCCTTTTCCGCCGGCTTTGGAAGTCCGCTTCAAAGAAAGGGCCATTAGTCTTCAGGCTCTGACGGCTTTTATGGACAGGATAAAAAGGGTGCCGGGCGTGGAAGACGTGCAGTTCAACCAGGAATGGGTGGAAAAAATGGATTCGCTTAGCCGCATTGTCCGGGCCATCGGCCTGTTTTTAGGCAGCATCCTCATCCTGGCCTCTTTCTTTATCATTTCCAACGTCGTCCGGCTGAACGTTTTTGCCCGGAAAAACGAAATTGAAATTCTCCGGCTGGTGGGAGCTACCAACACCTTCATCCGTCTGCCTTTTCTGATAGAAGGTTTTGTCCTGGGTTTTCTGGGGAGTTTGCTTTCTCTTGGCATTCTTTTCCTGCTGATGAAACTCTTTCCTCTCTACGTGGGAAGTTCCCTGGGAGCAGCCCGCCAGCTTTTTGAGCTCAGACCTCTGACAGGCGAACAGATGGGCTGGCTGGTAGCTGGTGGAATTATCACCGGAACGCTGGGCAGCGTCACCTCTGTTTCCAGGTTTCTCAGAGTCTGATTCACAGTTTGTTAAAAACAAATAAAAAAACAAGAAAAATATTAATTGACTGTAAAAGCGATTTTTTTTTACAATTTAAAGGGACAGATGGAAAGTTTAGGTAAACAGCTTCAGAAAGAAAGAGAGAAGAAGGGAATTAACCTGAAGGATATCTCTCTGCAAACCAAGATTGGCCTGCGACATCTGGAAGCCATCGAAAATGACCGTCTTGACCTTTTACCCGGTGGCTTTTTTACCCGGCAGATAGTCAAGACCTACCTAATTTATATAGGTCAGGACCCGGGAGAATGGTTACCAAAGTACATAGAAGCCGGGCTAATAGAGCCAGAAGAAGCCGGGAGGCAAAAACCCAAAAAACCAGCCCGGGACAGGTCCGAAGTGCTGCATAAATTTTTCACCGGTCTGGCCATTCTGGTTATAGTCCTGGCGGTTTCCATCCTGGTTATTTTCTCTATAAAATCTTCAAAAAAGACGGCTGAAAGTCTTAAGCAGCAATTATCAACTCCGGTGGAAACAGCAAAACAGGAAAAAACCGTACCCACTCCCCCGGCGACAACAGAACCCGCAGCTGAACAGAGACAGACACCCGGAACTGAGTCGGCTCTTGTCCAGGAATATCAGGGGCTTAACCTGGAGTTAAACTTCACAGAAGAATGCTGGATTCAAGTTTATGCTGACGGGCAGCTGGTGTTAGACGGGCTTAAGCTTCAAGGTTTCAAGACCACAGTCAAAGCAGAAAAGGAATTGCTGATAAACACCGGAAACGCCGGAGCCATTAATTTTACTCTGAACGGCCGGCCAGGAAAGCCTCTGGGCAAAAGGGGCGCCGTCCTCAAGAATATAAAAATTACCAAAGACAACCTGCAGGAATTCCTGGCTGAGACGGGGCCACAGTAAGAACCGGCCCAAACGGCCTGGACTGAGCCAGAACAACAATCATGCCCATTGATAAATCTGAAGCCATAATCTTACGAACCCAGAACCTGGGAGAGCAGGATAAGTTGGTTGTTTTTTTTAGCCGGGAAAAAGGACTGATTAAAGGTGTGGCCAAGGGAGCCCGGAAGTTTAATAACCGCTTTGGCAGCAGCCTGGAGCCATTCTCCGTGGTAAAAATCTTTTACTACGAAAAAGAGAAGCACGACCTGGTTACCATCAGCAACTGCGACCTGCTGGAGTCTTCTTTTGAACTCTACCGCGAGATGAAAACCAGCTGGGCCCTGGCTTACGTAGCTGAACTGGTGGAAAAATTTTCGCCCTACCGAGAAAAAGAGGAGATACTTTATCGTTTACTCTTATCTTTTATCAAAACTCTTAAAGAAGGGCAGCGCCTTGAATATTTGATACATTATTTTGAATTCTGGTTTTTGAAAATAAACGGCATCCTGCCCGACTGGACCGCCTGCCAGAAATGCCACCGGCCGCTCACTCAGCAGGCCAGTCTGAACCCGCAGCGAGATGGTTTTCTCTGCTCGCGCTGCGCTGAAGATAAGAGATTAACCCTAAATCAGAACCAGCTGAAAGCTCTTGACTGGATAAGAAAAAAGGCTCCGGCCGTAAGCCCGGAAATTAATCTGACCGAGGAAGAATGGAAACAGCTGGGCCGGGTTTTACAGGCCCTCATTATTTACAGCCTGGAGGAGACCCCCCGCACCCTGAATTTCATAGATTTTTAGCCTTTTAGCTGCTTCAGACAAACAGTGGGGAAAAAATAAGGTTTAAAGCCAACTTTCCTGACCTCAGCGGTCTGATGGTTTCTACCTGTCAGCTGTTAAAATTGACGGCTTAACTGAATCCTTGGCCATAACCAAATCCTCTGCCCCAATCTGTTGAGCACTGAAATACGAATCACTCTAAAATGAGTGGGCCACAGCTGAGGCGCGACTTCCAGGCACCTAACAACCGGAAAAAGCTTTTTTTCTGCCACCCATCTTCGCCTCAAATAAATTAAACAGCCAAAAGGAAAACAGCAAAAAATTAAAAATTCAAAAAAAATGTTGCACCTGGGCCCAAAATGATGATAAAATGACTTTTTGAAATTTAAAGAAAAATTCTGAGCTGAAGTTAAAATTAGAAAGATCAAAAAGCGCGTTTAACTTAAAAAAACATCGTTGGGATAATTAATGGCCAGGCTCAGGCCCGAGGGCCTGAGCACCTCCATACCGTTTTCCTTCTTAACCTAAATTCCCTCCGGGGAGGGCGCCAGCCCTCCCTTCTTTTTTTTCTGAATCTTAACCGCTAAGAATGGAAACAACGAAAAAAAGCCGTCCTTCTTAAACCTGCTTAAACCGGTCGGGTAATTTTTCTGGCTTTATGGCCTATCAGACAAGGTAACTGATAACCTTGCCTTCAGCGTCGCAGTTTCTGAACCAGGCCAGAACTGGTTTGTTCTGGCTGTCATAAAATCGGCCCAGAAGAATCATGATTAAGTCCACCACCAGACCTATGCCCAGGCAGCCGAGAGTTAACAGCCAGATCACCCCTGTTCCAGTTTTGCCCACATAAAAACGGTGGGCTCCAAAAATCCCCAAAAACCAACAAAAAAGAAGAGTTACCAGTCTTGATTTTTCTGACATCAGGCCTCCTTCTTAAAAAAATTATTTAAAAAAAAATTACCAAAATTACTTAGCCAAACCATTTCTTAGCTGCCTGGAACTGCTTCTTTCCTTTTTTGGGTCGTAATAAAGAGGTCCGAATAAATCATCCAGCAAACTGGCTTCCTTCTCCTCCATTACTCTATTCCTGGTAACCACGCTAACGCAGAAATCCTGACCCTTGACTTCCACCAGAAGAAAAAAGTTCTCCCCACCCCTCAGCCAAAGTTAGCGTGTGCCAGAGCAGTTTTTCCTTCACACTCCCCTGGCCTGGACAAAGGCCATAATTTCTTATTTGTTGCGGCCAAAGGGCAAAGTATTTTTGCCTCTAACCGGATTTATCTGGCAATGTTAATCAGATAGCCAAGCATGATCATAAAACCGCCAGTCCGGTTACGACCGGCTATTTCCGGATGAGACTGAATGTTAGAAAGCCCATAATTAAACCGTGCACCAAGAACTGCCTGTCCGGTTCCCAGCTTCCAGCTCAGGCCAGCTG